>JADMIO011227097.1_pt1 | contig 96326 bp, 75 predicted proteins | sample 8958161 | NCBI WGS metagenome assembly JADMIO01 (sample SAMN16585339, study PRJNA669376) | soil metagenome | isolation source: Crop rotation soil | place: USA: Cullars Rotation, Alabama | collected 2011
CGCGACAACTTGTCCACGTGGAATTCTAAGCTTAGGATCCCAATGTGCTGGAAAGAAGCACCGCAAGCCAACCCACAACGTCACGCTGACATACAAGTTCAGTCGCTGGGTCCACGATGCCGCGTTCATCCCCGGCCGAACGCTTTATCGCCTCGGCCGAAAAATTTACGCCAATTCAAAAAACACGTACCAAGGCCCGATTTCTCTGCGCGTACTCGAACACGCGAGCAAAGCCGTGATGTTCAAATGCAAAGACTGTGGCGATTGCTCGCTTCCCGACATCGCGTTTCTCTGTCCCGAATCCCAATGCGCCAAGAACCAGCGCAACGGTCCCTGCGGCGGCACACGCGACGGCAAATGCGAAGTCCACGATTTTGAATGCATCTGGGGCCGCGCATACGACCGCATGAAATACGAAGGCTGTGAGCAGCAGATGCTCGCGCACGCGCCGGTGATCCAGGATGAAACGCTCCGGGGTACAAGTAGCTGGGCAAACGCACTGCTCGGCCGCGATCACAACGCCACCCGCGTGCAATCTACCTGTCAGCCAACGAACCTCGAACCGAAAGAAAATGAGAGGAAGCCTGATGTCGCAAAAACCGACCAGCGACAAGCCGAAACCACCGCGGCGAAGTGATCGCCCATTTCAGTTGATCGGGGAACTGATCAACAGCTCGTTCGCGCGCGCCGCCCGCGCCTGGAAAAATCGCGACGTTGCCGGCTACCAAAAGCTCGCCAAGCTCCAGGCCGACATGGGCGCCGATTACCTCACGCTGAACATCGACGGCACCCAATCCATGCGCGTCATGCCCGAAGAGATGTTCGAATTTCTCCCAGACTTGGTGCCCGCGATCCAGGAAGTCACCAGCGTTCCCATCGCCTTCGACAATCCATCCGTCGAATTCCATCGCCGAGCTTTAAAAATTTACGATCGCAAAAAGAGTGGCCGCCCCATTCTGAATTCAGTGGCCGCCTCGCGACACCATCTCGACGAAATGCTCGAACTCGTCCGCGAGCACGACACGATGGTCATCGGCATGGCATCCGAAAAATTCGTCCCCGGCGGCGGCGCTCAGTGCCTTTCCGCCGATGACGTCTACGGCTCGGCGCAGCAGCTCGTCCACCTTCTTCGCGACAAAGCCGGCCGCACCAACGATCAAATCATCCTCGACCCCGGCCTCGCCCCCGTCGGCGCTGACACCTACGGCCTGGTCAACATGGGCCTCGACGCCATGCGCATGATCCGCAAAGACCCCGATCTCAAAGGCGTCCACCTCTCCGTCGGCCTCACCAATTTCTCCTTCGGCATGCCCCGGGACATTCGCGAAGAAGTCGAAAGCGCCTACCTCACTCTCGCGGTCGATGCCGGCTTGGATTTTGTCCTCGGAAATCCTGAAAAGAAATTGCACGTCCTCGACCCCAACGATCGTTTTGTAAAAATGGTCGCCGAAGCGTTGGAGTGTGGCCGTCCGACCGAAGGCGAAACTCAGGAAGAAGCCGGCTTCCGTCAGGCAGCCAAAATCATCGAGATGTTCAATGAAGTCGGATAACACCGCCAGCGATTCCAGCCTCGTCAAACTCTCCGAAATCGCTCACCGCTGGCGCGAGCGCCCCGTCTGGCTGCGCATCGGCCAGCTCATCGACGGCGTTTCCGACGCCCCAATCAAAAACGCCAACATCGTTCTCGATGCACAGGAAATTCGATTCGTCGGCGGCAATGGAAAAACGCCCGACACCCAGCATCTCGCCGCCGGCCAAACCGAACCCGATCTCATCCTCGACGATTGCACTGCAATGCCATGCCTCATCGAAGCACACGCGCATTTATTCCTCGACGGCGCGCCAGTGAACTTCGCCCAGCGCGAGCAATACCTCAAGGAATCCAGCAACACCATGCTCCTGCGCGCACAAGCGCGCTGGCCAAAAATCCTGCAATGCGGCATCGGCGCTGTTCGCGACGCCGGCGACAAGCACGGCGTCGGCTTAGCACTCGCCCGCGACGCCAAAAAATCCATCGGAAAACTAGCGACAACGCCCTACATCGACAGCCCCGGCGCCGCCATCCACCATCGCGGGCGCTACGGCTCATTCATGGGCCAGCCCATTGAAGAGCACCCATCGCCAGCCGCCTGCGTCGCCGCCCGCGTCGCCGACGGCGCCGATCGCATCAAGCTTCTCGCGACCGGAATCATCAATTTCAAGGAAGGCCGAGTTACCACGCCGCCGCAGATGTCCGCCGACGAAATCAAAACCCTGGTCGAAGCCGCCCGTTCTCACCATCGTCAAACTTTCGCCCACGCCTCCGGCGCCGACGGCGTCACCAATTGCATCGAAGGCGGCGTCAACACCGTAGAACACGGCTTCTTCATCACACCCGCGCAGCTCGCGATCATGCGCGACAAAGGCATCGCCTGGGTCCCCACCTTCGCCCCCGTCCAGCTTCAAATCGACCGCGCCAGCGAGTTAGGTTGGGATGACAAAGTCGTCGCCAACCTCAAATGGATCATCGAAAGCCATCAGCAGATGCTCACCAAAGCGCACGAAATGGGCGTGAAAGTCGTCGCCGGCTCCGACGCCGGTTCCTGCGGCGTCCCCCACGGCATCGGATTCCTTCAAGAACTTCAGCAAATGGAAAATGCCGGCATGCCCGCGATGGCCGTTCTCCGCAGCGCCACCTCCGTCAGCGCGCAAACCCTCGCATTCCCCGAAAAAATCGGCGAAATCGCCCCCGGCTTCCGCTCCCGCCTCATCATCACAACGCATGACCCCGCCAAAACCGTCGCCAATCTCCAGAAAGAAAAATCCATCCTCTTCGACGGCCAAACCATCCACTCCGACTCGATCGACACCGCCGGCCTCTAATTATTTCTGCCGACCCAGAATAATCGTCCCCGCCTGTTGCCCGCGCACATTTCCCGTGATCACCAGCGTCGTGTCGTCCAAATAATCAATGCTCAGCCGCAGCATCCGCTCCTCTGCTCCCCCAATCTCCTGCCGCGGATACGCAAGCTGCAGATCCAGCTCATTCCCTTCCGCCACCCACGTCCCCTTCAGCGCACCCTGCCCGCCTGAATCCAACGCCGCAAACCCATTCGGCCCCAACACCAATGTCGTAAACCCGCGCCAGGTTCCCGCCAGCTTATTCTTATCAATCGCAATCGGCGCCGGCGCCTGCAGTTCGCGCGAGAACAGCAGCCGCTCTTCCTTCCCCTTATTGTCCTTGTTCGCAAGCACCAACTGCGTCGCGCTAAGCCCCAGAATTTCCGTCTCTTCATTCTCCCCAACAATCGAAACCGGCGAATCGCTCGCGCTGTTATGAATCGTCAACTTCCGCCCCTCGACGCGCCAGTTCCCCGAAGAATGCGCCGGCGGCTGCCCCGGCGCAATATCCGCATCTAGGGTGAACGTGCCGTCTGCATTGAAGCGATAAACGCAAATGACATTCTGAAACGCGATCTTCCACGCCCCCACGAGTTTCTGCGATAGATCTCCCGCCGGCAAGGTAGTCGCCATGGCCGCCGCCATAGGCGTCCGAGCCGTCGGCTGCGTCGTCTGCCCTATCTCCGTAACGTGCCCATCCGCATACAACACCGCCACGACGCTCCCCGTCGTCCGCTCCATCACCGTCGGCGTCGCATGCGCCGGCTGCAATTTCGCCAGCTTCGTCATTGGCGGCACCACGTATGCAAAGTCACAGTCGCGATCAATCCACTCGGCCAACTTCTCCGCTGACATCGTCTTCGGATCAACCGCCTGACGGCGCCGTCCGCTCAGGAAAGTCTCAGGGCTGACATATTTCACAACAGCGCTAAGTCGTTCCGGAAAATATCCCTTGTTCTCAGCCGCATAAATCATCATCGCCTGCCCGATACTTCTCAAATGATTCACCGCCAGGCGCGAATCATCTTCCACCGCATGAAGCGCCGGCAGCGCAAACAGAAATACAGCCGCAATAAACAATCGTCCCAACATGCTCACCTCTGGCTTTTAAGAATAGACTCCGCCATCGCCATCGCGTCGTCCTTCCGCGTCAGCCTTCCTTCCAATTGCGCATCATAAACGTCATCCAAAATCTTCTTAAACACCGGCCCCGGCGTCATCCCCGCTGCCGTCAAATCATCCCCGGTAATCAGCGGCGCCGGCGCAAACTCGGTCTTAGCAAGTTCATCCAACCGCCCGTTCAACCATTTCACGCGATCTTGGAACAATCCGATTCTCGCGAGCGCATTGAGCATCTCCCGAGAATTCCCACTCGTCGCTCGCGCCAGAAACCGCTTCAGCACCGCTACGCGCGGCTCCGCATCTCCAAGCAAAATCCCCACGCCTTCAATCGTCCCTTCCACTTCGTCAAATTCCTGGTTGCTGATCTTGAGATACGTCCGCAGCGACCGCGCCGTTTTTCGCGCATTGCCGGCGCTGAATAAAGCGCGGGCATCCTCAAGTTTCGCCTCCGCCGCCTGCACATCGATCGCCGCCGCGGCGAGTGCCAATCCAAACGAAATCGTCTCGCCCGGCGAAGTAGCCAGAAAAAGCGATCGCTGCGAATCAAGCGACTTGACCGGACTCGCCGGACGAAAAATCACCCCAACCAACTCAAACTCCCACAACATCCGCCAAGCCGCATCGCGCGATACCGCCGTCAACATCAGCCGAAGCTCCTCTGCGATTCGCTCCGGACTGATTCGTTTCAATTGCCCCGCGTGCGCCCGAATCGCACTTGCCGTCATCTCTTCAATCTTCAGCTCAAATCGCGCCGCAAACCGCACCGCCCGCAGCAGCCGCAGATGATCTTCCTCAAACCGATGATCCGCCTCCCCAATCGCCCGCAGCACGCGATTCTTCAAATCCTCCTGTCCCCCAACAAAATCCAGCACGCGTCCCTCAACCGGATCCAGAAACAACCCATTCACCGTAAAGTCCCGCCGCTTCGCGTCCTCCTCCGCCGTTGTGAAGCGCACCTCATCCGGCCGCCTGCCATCGGAATACTTCCCATCCGACCGAAACGTCGCGACTTCAACCACGCTCTTCCCAATCCGCACAAGAATGACGCCAAACGCCACGCCCACCGACTGCGTGTTGCGAAAAATCTGCTGCACCTTCGCCGGCGGCGCATCCGTCGCCACATCAAAATCCTTCGGCGTCAACCCCAGCAGCTCGTCGCGCACACATCCTCCCGCGAAATACGCGACATGGCCCGCTTCGCGCAGTCGCTTCACAACCTCCAGCGCATCAGCGCGCGAGCAGGGGGGCTTGTTCGACGTAATCTCCGTCATTGCGATCCAAGGATACTCGCAGCCAGAGCAGCGCAAAAGAAAACCGCGGATCGTTACGATCCGCGGTCCCGCTGTCCTCTAAAAAAATCTCCTACTTCAACGCATCCAGCGCCGCCTTAAAATCGCGCTCCTGCCGCAATCCCACGAACTTCTGCGCGATCTGTCCATCCTTGAAAAGAATCACCGTCGGGATCGCGTTGATCTGATATTTCATCGAGATGTCGCGATTGGAATCGGTGTCCACCTTTCCAACTTTCACCTTACCCACGTAATCGCCCGCGATTTTTTCAATCGTCGGCGCCAGCATTCGACACGGCCCGCACCATTCCGCCCAGAAGTCGACCAGGACCGGTTCCGACGACTTCAGAACCTCCTGGTCAAAGTTCGAATCGTTGAATTCCTTCACGTTTTGACTGGCCATGTTCGCTCCTTGTATGCCATCCCTGATCGTCCATCGGAATGATAGAAGTCGCGTTTGGGGGTGTCAAAGGGGCTGAAAAACGGGGGTTTTTTGACGATTGTGACGAAACGCGCTCAATCCTACCGGCTCATCTTACCCCAATTATCGGACGAATTTTCAACTACCCTGTCGCAGCGTGTGTTTACCGTTGTTCGCTGTTGTCAAATCGGCTTATAGTTCCGTCTATGGTCGGTCGGTCCGATCCCGCCGTGCGTGCACCGGCAGTCGCTGGCAGGTTCTACCCTGCCGACGAAATGCAGTGTCGAGCGGCCGCCCAGTCGTATCTGCGCTCGGACCAAGCCGCCAGTGGGAAATGGGTAGGCGCTGTTGTTCCCCACGCAGGGTGGGTATGCAGCGGCGCGATTGCGGGTGAAGCGGTAGCATGTTTGTCCAGGGAAGCAAAACCCGACGTGGTTGTGATCTTCGGAGCGGTGCACACGCCGCTGCCGATCCAGGCCGCCGCGTTGGATCCACATCAGAAATGGTCGGTACCGACCGGAGTTTCAATAATTCCCGGCGAACTGGAATCCAAGCTCATCGAACGCGGTCAGCTTTTTACAACCGACGAGCGCTTTCATCGCTACGAACATGCCGTGGAAGTGGAACTGCCGCTGGTGCAATTGGCATTTCCCAATGCCCAGATCCTGCCAATCGAAGTCCCGGCCAACGAAATTGCCGAGCAGATCGGAACTCAAACCGCCAGGCAAATCCAATCCGCCGGCTTGAACGCAGTCTTCCTCGCCAGCAGCGACTTGACCCATTACGGCCCGGACTACCGCTTCACTCCCGCCGGCGTCGGGCCGCAGGCATTGCAATGGGCCAAGGAAAACGATCAGCGCCTCTTACGTCTGATAACCGATTTCAAACCCGACAAAATCGTCCCGGAAACACAATCGCGCATGAACGCCTGCGGCGGCGGCGCAATCGCCGCGATGCTTTCTGCCTGCCGCGAGTTCGGCGCCACCCGCGGCCAGGTCCTGCGCCACGCCAACAGCTGCGAAACACTCGCCAAAATTGCGCCACAACCTCCGATAAACGCGGTCGGCTACGCAGGGGTGATAATCGGATGATGCTGCGTTCACTTTCCGCAACATCGAATCCGCCATGCATCGCTGCATGCACCCAAATCAAGGCCCCTGTTGCGTCGTCGCAACATCCAGCACAGCTATCAATCACCCCGATTTCGCTGCACCACCCTGGCGTCGGTGAAATCGGTTGTTTTTTTCCAATCGCCGATGGATCGATTTCAAGTGCACGGACGTGGAACACCTTTTGCCTTAGGCACGCCACTTCTGCTTTCAACGAAGTGGTCACAGGAGCGGGATCATGAATGAGCAGGAGTTTCAGTCCAAACTGGCAGAGCTGATGGGAGAGATCAGCACACTCCCAGTCACCGAAAGGGCAAAGCTCGTGAAGCTAGCCGATGAAACGCGTCAGCGTCACGAGCGCTTGCAGAAGACCGTCAGCGGCCTGCAGGAATCCCTGGATTACCTGCGGCTGAGCATCAAGTACCTGGTCTTCGATCTCGAGGCCACGCGCCGCGAGAACGGGTACCTGCGAAAAATGCTCGAGGAGACGCGCGAGAACGATTGACATTAAACTTCCGCTCCGGGCCGCTCACCAGAACGGTCCGGAGTATTAAGAATCGGACAGGCGCCATTGCGTGGCGCCTGTTCTTTTTTTGCCGTGCGACCCTAATTCGAATAAATTCAGAACCGCCATTGAGGAATCGCAACCCGTTTAGCGGCCCCGCTTGCGGGGCGCTTTTTCAGTCGGCGCGTGCGCCGCGCTTTCGCGTCGCGCCCTTTCTCAACCAGTTCCCCGTAGGACCGGAGCAAAATGATCAGCCTGCCGCAGGTCCATCAAGCACCGCCGGGAGAAGGCTGCGGCACATGCACCGCCTGCTGCATCATTCCCATGCATCCTGATCTCGGCAAACCCCTCTATGCGCGCTGCTACCACCTCGCCAACAAAGGCTGCGGCATCTACGAGCAGCGCCCCGACCGCTGCCGCACCTACCGCTGCGCCTGGCACCTCGGTCTGCTCGGCGACCGCGTCGATCGCCGCCCCGACCACAGCGGCGTACTCCTCCAATTCGACGCCGTCAGCGGCGCTTGGACCCTCAGCGTTTACGAGCTGCAGCGCGGCGCCGCCTTTTCCGACCGCGCCCGCTATCTCCGCGACATCGTCCTCAAAAACAAAAATGTCCGACACCTGAAATTTACAAATCCGCCCGTGCGCATCGTCCCCTACGGCGCCGACATCGCTGCCGATTTCCCCGTTTCGCCCCGATATAACTATGTCACCCCCGTCCAAACTGGAAGATACGTAACCGCCCCCGGCGAACTCCGCTACGTCGGCCCCCAGCGCGAAATCCTGGACCCAACTCCGTAGGGTCCGCTTTAGCGGACCGGTTATTAATCTTTAAAACCACGGCCTCTGGCCGTGCGACGCTGGGAGGCTGTGCCATTCGGCGTGACATCGTTGGTAAAAAAAGGCTCTCCTTCGGAACGCCCCGCTGGGACAGACTTCGTAGGGTCCGCTTTAGCGGACCGGTTATTGTCTTCCCTCTCAATTCCAAGCCCCACCCGCCCCACCACGCGTTGCGCGTCCCATCTCCCCATGAAATTCGCTAACACTCAGTTCTCCCGCCTCGCCCACCGTAACAGTCACCGCCCCGCTACGACTGGTTCGATACAACCGCCGTCCCCCGATCAGCGATTCAAACACTCGCTGCTTATGCGTGAGCGTCTGGTCGTTCGAGCTGATGATGAACTTCGGATCAACCGCCGACACGAACGCCTCGGTCGTCTTCTCCGAGCTTCCATGATGCGGCGCCAGCAGAACGTCGCTGCGGATCTCGTCCGACAACACCAGTGATTTCTCGCCCGATGTCTCAATATCGCCGCTGAAAAGAATCGATCGTTTCGCGAAACTCAGTTTCAGCACCATCGAGCTTTCGTTATCAACAAAGTGCCGATCATCCGGCGGCCACAGACATTCCACCTTCGTCTGCGAATCCAACTGCATCACCCCCGTCGCCGACAGCGTCTTTACCGCCACGCCATCATCCCCCAGCAACCGCAGCATGTGAGCCGCGCCGAAATTATCTCTGGCTTCGAACACAAACTGCGGCGTGACATTAACGGCCCCGGTGTGATAGTTCGCCGCCGCGCGCTCAACTGCCCCATAATGATCCTGATTCGCATGACTCACAAACACGCCATCAATGTGCCGAATATGTCGCTGCCTTAGGAACGGCTCGATCACCGAGCGAAACACATCCGGATACGTGCTCGACCCCGCGTCGACCATATAAACTTTTCCCCCCGGCGTCTCCACCACCGCGCAGCTCCCCGCGCCAACATAAAGTACCGTAACCCGCAATTCACTCGCCGCCCCCGCCCGCCCCAGCACCAGCGGCAACACCACGCAACACGCCGACGCCGTCGCCGGCATCACCTGCGCCATCCAACCGCGGATCTTCCAGAATCGCACAGGCTTCAGCGCCAGCCAAAGCAGCGCGTAATACATCGCAATCATCCCCACCGACGGCGCCGGCAACGGCACATCGCTCCCCGGAAACTTCGCCAGCCATTCCACACCCCATCGCATCGCCGCCATCGGACCTGTCACGAGCAGCGCCCACCAATGCGACATCCACGGCAATGCCAGCGTCAATACGATCTTGGCGAATCCCCCCAACAACCCGACATAAACAATCGGCGCCATCGCAATGCTCGCGACAATCGCCCACGGGTTCAGCCGATCAAAGTGATACAGAATCAACGGCAGCGAAACCGCCCACGCCACAATTCCCGCCGCCACAGCCGTGAGAAACCATTTCCAAATCCACCGCTTAATCCGCGCCCAAACCGGCGGCGTCTGAAAACTCGCCGCCACCCGCATGTCTTCATCCTCCCGCCACATCATTTCAAAGACCGGCTTGGTAAACAGAACCAGCCCCAAAACCGCCGCGAAACTCAGTTGAAATCCCGGGTTGTATAAGTCCATCGGCTGATAAATCAGCATCATCAGCACCGCCAACCCCAGCAACTGAATCCGATCCACATCGCGCCGCCCAATGACTCCAAACAAAGCAACGATGCACAGCAGCACCGAGCGAATCACCGGCGGCGACGGAACTGTGACCAGCCCATAGAGCGCCACAAATCCGAGAACGATCCAAGCCGTCACCCGCGGCCGAAGCATCAGCAGATGACACAGCAAAAAAATCGTCCCCGCCATCACTCCCACATGCAGCCCCGAAATTGAAAGGTGATGGCTCGTCCCCGTCTGCAAAAACAAATCCGACACATCCCGCAACTGCGGATCGTTATCCCCCAGCACCAACGCCGCCAGCAGCGCATGATCGACCGAGTGCGCAGCAAACCCCTTCTGCAACGCCTCCCGAGTCCAATGCCGCAAGCTCGACAAGAGCGAAACGTCGCCGTCAAAAACAATCCTCACATTTTCCCGCCGCTGCACCGCAAACGTCGCAAGCAGTCGCTGCGATCGATAATAATTCGCCCAATCAAACTCCCCCGGATTCATCGCGCTACGCGGCCGCGAAAGCCACCCGAACGCTTCCACCATCTGCCCCTCGCGCAGCTCCTCCACGACTTCATTCAGATGAACAACGATCTTCCCGCTCGCGCCTTGCCACCCATCGTTGGTAAGAATTCCGACCACATCCCCATGCACCGCCTGCCGCGGATCGATCGGCCTCCCCAGCTTCTCCGTCGCCTCCAGCAACCGCGGCGGTTCCGTCAGCCGAACCTTCAACCGCGCCAATCGCGGCTCGGCACTCGTGAACAGCCCAATCTCATTCGATGAAAACCGGTTCGACGCCAGCTCAGCACTCGCCGCCCCGAGCAACGACAGCGCCACAAGGATCAGCCCACTTCCCGCCATCTCCACCCGCCACAGCACCACCCCCGCCCCCAACGCAATGGCCGCAAACAAAATCGCCATTGCTGGCTCTGCAATCACTCCATGCACTGCAATCCCCACCATCACCGCCACTGCCGCCCAAAGCGCCGGCCGCTGTCCCCGCTGCTTTACGCCGCCTCTCTCCATTGCGGTGCGAGATTAACGCTGAGTTCGAAACGTCCCAATAAATGCCATGGCGTTTGTCAGTGTGGCAGCCTACATTGCAGTCCTGTCGAAATGGCATCTTTCGATTAGAGTCTCGACCAAACCGCATCGACATAACTCGCGATGAATCAACGATTTGCATCGCACGACTCCTACGCCTTCATGGCACTGTCTTTGCTCTAACACCCCCGACAAGTTGGGAATCGGAATCGTAAACAACTGACTCGACAATAACTTAGGAGCAACAATGGCAAAGATTATTGGGATCGACTTGGGAACCACCAACAGCGTCGTCGCTGTGATGGAAGGTGACCAGCCCAAGGTCCTCATCAATTCGCAAGGCAGTCGTCTGACCCCGTCGGTCGTCGCTTTCACCGAGAAAGGCGAGATCCTCGTTGGCCAGACCGCTAAGCATCAACAGGTCACCAATCCAAAGAACACCGTCTTCTCCATCAAGCGCTTCATGGGCCGCCGTCACAACGAAGTCGCCCAGGAAGAAAAGATGGTCCCGTATGAAATCACCGGCGGCGCCGACGATTTCGTCAAGGTCAAAGTCCGCGGCAAGGAGTACACGCCGGAGCAAGTCTCAGCGTACATCCTGCAGGACCTGAAAAAGACGGCTGAAGATTACCTCGGCGAAAAGGTCACCGACGCGGTCATCACCGTGCCGGCTTACTTCAACGACGCCCAGCGCAAAGCCACCAAGGACGCCGGCGAAATCGCGGGGCTCAAAGTCCTGCGCGTTCTCCCGGAACCGACGGCGGCAGCGCTCGCGTATGGCTTGGATAAAAAGAAAAACGAAAAGATCACAGTCTTCGACCTCGGCGGCGGAACCTTCGACGTCTCAGTTCTCGACGTCGGCGAAGGTGTCTTCGAAGTTCTCTCCATCAACGGCAACACCCACCTCGGCGGCGATGACTTCGACGAAGAGCTCATCAACTACGTCGCCGAGGAATTCCGCAAGCAGGAAGGCATCGATCTCCGCAAGGACCCGATGGCCCTCCAGCGCCTGAAAGAAGCCTGCGAAAAAGCCAAGATCGAATTGTCCAACGTGATGGAAACGACGATTAATCTGCCGTTCATCACCGCGGATCAATCCGGGCCCAAGCACCTCCAGATGACCATCACCCGCTCGAAGTTCGAGCAGTTGATTGGCCCGCTGGTCGAGAAATGCCGCCAGCCCGTCATCGACGCGCTGCGTGACGCAAAGCTCAACCCCGAGCAGATCGACGAAGTCGTTCTCGTGGGCGGCTCAACACGCGTGCCGATGGTTCAGCGCCTCGTGAAGGAACTGTTCAAAGGCAAAGAGCCGAACAAGAGCGTCAACCCCGACGAGGTCGTCGCTATCGGCGCCGCTATTCAAGGCGCGATTGCGACCGGCGCGGTCAAGGACATCCTCGTCCTCGACGCGACCCCGCTGTCACTCGGCGTCGAAACCCTCGGCGGCGTGATGACTCCGCTCATCCCGCGCAACACCACGATCCCGACCAGCAAGAAGGAAGTCTTCTCCACCGCTGCCGACAACCAGACCGCGGTGACGATCAACGTCCTTCAAGGCGAACGCGAATTCGCTCGCGACAATCGTCTGCTCGGTACGTTCAACCTGACCGACATTCCGCCCGCGCCGCGCGGGATGCCGCAGATCGAAGTGACGTTTAACGTCGACGTGAACGGCATCCTCACCGTCTCGGCCAAGGACCTTGGCACCGCCAAGGAAAACAAGATCACCGTGCAAAACGCCGGCGGCTTGTCCAAGGACGAGATCGAGAAGATGAAGCGCGATGCCGAATCCCACGCCGCCGAAGACAAGAAGCGCCGCGAAGTCATCGATCTGAAGAACCAGGGCGACGCCTTGGTCTATCAGACCGAAAAATCGCTGCGTGATTATGGCGACAAGGTCGGCGCCGACGTCCGCGGCAACATCGAAAGCGCGCTCAATAACCTCAAGGACGCGCTCAAGAGCGAAGACGGCGATCGCATCAAGAAGACGATGGAATCGCTCAATGCCGCGACGCACAAACTGGCTGAGGAGATGTACAAAGCCAGTGCAGCCAGCGCAGGTCCCGGAGCGGGCCCCGGCGCACCGGGTGGAACGGCCCCAGAAGCCGAAACCAACCGCGGCACCACGGCCCCCGGCGGCAAGAAAGACGAAGACGTCATCGACGCTGAGTACGAAGTGAAAGAGTAAGATTCATTACATTGTTCGAAACGAGGGCGCTGGCGAACGCCAGCGCCCTTTTTCTTGCGCAATTGGTCGCATGCTGTGTCCGCTGTTAAGATGCCCCTTTCATGTCTCGCCGGATTCTTCTGCTTACCACCGATCTCGAGATAGGCGGCACACCCACGGTCGTCCGCGAGCTCGCCGTGCGCCTCGCCACCTCCACGTCTCATATCGAAGTCGCCTGCCTCGGAAAGTGGGGCCCTGTCGCTGACCAGCTTCACGCCGGCGGCGTGGAAGTGACGGCGCTTCACGCCAGCAGCGCCCGCGATTTTTCCGCCATCGCGAAACTCATCACGCTAATCCGCGCGCGAAAATTCGACACCGTGCTGAGCTTCCTCGTTCACGCCAACGCCGCCGCCGCGTCCGCGTCCATCATGAGCAGGGGGGTTCGATTTCTCCAATCGATCCAGACCACCCAGCGCAATCCCAAGTGGCACTGGAAAGTGCAGCGCATCGCGCAGCACGCCTGCGAGAAAGTGATCGTCCCCTCCGAATCCGTCGCCCGCGCCGCTCGCGAGTGGGCTGACGTCCCGCAGCACAAGCTCGTTGTCATTCCCAACGCCATCGACGCCGACGAATTCGCACGTTCCCCTTTTCCCAACCTCGACCCGCGCCCCTATCCCCTCGGGTTCATCGGCAGGCTCGACCCCATCAAGCGCATCCCGCATCTCCTCAGCGCCATCGCACTGCTCGAAAAATCCGACCTTGCCGGCCAGGTCCACCTCCACATCTTCGGCGACGGTTCCGAGCGACAATCCATCGAACACGAGATCGCACGCCTGAACCTCTCCGACCGCGTCACGCTGTACGGCGCAATCGCGCGCCCGCAAAAAGCGCTCGCGCGCATTGGCTGCCTCATTCTTCCTTCTGAAGCCGAAGGTTTCGGTCTGGTTCTGATTGAAGCCATGGCCGCCGGCGTCCCCGTCATCGCGTCCAACGTCCCCGGAATTCGCGATGTCATCCGCCCCAACGAAACCGGCCTTCTCATCGATCCGCATTCCCCCCAAGATCTCGCCCACGCCATCACAAACATCGTCCGCGACCGCCCCCTGCGCAATCGCCTCATCGAGTCCGGCCTCACCGACGTGCACCGTTTCTCCTGGGAATCAATCCTCCCCATGTACCAAAACGTCCTTGATCTGAAGGTCATCAATGGTGAAGCCATCACCCCCGTCGCCGTACATCGCCGCTGAATATCAAACAATTTTCTTGAAAAAAGGGAAGATTTTGGTAGTCTCGCCGCAGGCTATTGGGCATCGGCGAGGGTTCCTTTGCGATCGATATGTATGGCTGGGAAGAATCCGAGGTTTCACGTTGATCGCCTTTCGCCCAACTGCGCGGTGAACTTTTTATTAGAAACACTTGAGTCAAGGTGGCTGCTCGCTGCCTCTCCACTCGATCCTACGTTCGGGGATGGCGGGATCGTCGCGGCCAACTTTCCCGCATCCCGAAATGACTTTGCCCGCGCGGTTACAATCCAGCCCGATGGTAAGATCATCGTTGCCGGTGATTCTTCAGGCGCATTTCTCCTGATACGCTATAACGACAACGGCTCGTTAGACGACTCATTCGGTGTTGGTGGAATAGCGCGTTCCGATTTCGCGCTTCCAAACGGAGTTCACGTCTATAACGTTGCGTCATCCGCCGTGATAGACGTTGCTGCCGACGGGCGAATTTACGTCGGCGAAGTGGCCGACGAGCTAACGATTGAGCGGCGCTTTCTTCCCAACGGCACGCCCGATGTAAATTTTGGAACGAATAGTTATGTCACGGTGACCCGCCAAACTATCCACCCTCAAAAACTCGCTTTCGCCAGTGGTCAGCGCCTGATCATCGCGGGGGAGAGCAGCGACAGTGATGGCAATGCGGCGGGAGATTTCGCCGTTGCACGACTGACATCGGATGGACAGCTTGATTCATCGTTCGGAACTGATCCCGTCGTCGAATATGAGACTCCCGTCTGGGGTCGGCGCACAATCGACTTTGGTGGCCACGACAGAGCGTCTGGATTAACCGTTCAAGCGGACGGCAAAGTGCTGATCATCGGCAACTCTGATGTCGCCGACGCAAATGTCGCTCTTGCGCGCTTTAACTTTGACGGCACACTCGATACGACGTTCGACGGGGACGGAAAGATAATCGAAACCAACGTCAACTACTTCGGCGCAATCGGCATTGCGACCAACACCGCAGGAAAGATCGTGCTGGCAGGATTCGACTATGACCACTATCAATTTGCGCGCTATAACGCCGACGGTTCCGTAGATACCGCCTTTGCCCAATCCGGCATTGCCACTGAGCCAACCACTGCGCGCTTTGAGACAGATACCTTTGGCGGATTGCTCATTTCCGCAACCGGCGAAATGATTCTTGCGGGAATTCAGAATGATACAAATTTCGATGTGGCGTTCTTCGATAGCAACGGCCAAGCGCAAAACGATGTGCGGGTACCGTTCGCAGCCGCTGGTGAAAGCGTCACGTGCCGCAGCGCCATTTTGGACAGTTCCGGCCGTGTCATATGTGCTGGCTATTTCTCGTCAGGAAACGATTACGACGTTGCAGTGGCCCGCTTAAATCCAGACGGAGCCTTTGACGCCAGCTTTAACGCCAACGGCAAACTCAGCACGAACATAATAGCGCCTTCAAATGATATTTCCCAAGCGATGGCAATACAGCCAGACGGTAAGATCATCGTTGGCGGCACAAGCGATGGTTCGTTCAGTGTCGCGCGCTTCAATGCCGACGGAACTTTCGATTCCTCGTTCGGCACTGATGGAAGCATACCTCTGGATTTTCCGGTCACAGGGCTCCTCGTCCTTCCTCAAGGTCAGATCCTCGCCGGTGGTGGCAGCTATACCGGGTTCTATGTTGCGCGTCTGAATGCCGACGGGTCCCGTGATCTCAGTTTCGGCGATAATGGGCGTATCGTCGGCGGCTATTCGCACGAGAACGTTCATCTTGCCCTTGAACCGGACGGAACCATCATCGTAGGTAGCTCCTCTCGATACACAGTGGGTGGTCATTTCCAAGTCCGAAGTTACTCATCTGATGGCAAACTAAAAACCGTGTTTGCAGATCCTCCTGGAGGGTCAAAAACGGACTTTTACGGGAATTATGATTTTTACAATCCGGGCGCGTCGATCGACGTTCGCGTCCAGCCAGACGGTAAAGCTCTTGTGTTGGGAATGGGAGACGGCTCGGGTTATCCCCCGTTTTACATTGCCCGGTACAACGAGGATGGTACGCTCGATCAATCCTTCGGGACCCGAGGCGCGATTTACGAAGTAACAATGGACCCCACTCCCGCGACGGCGCTCGGCCTTCAATCCGACGGTCGCATTGTTGTGGTCACAGCTGATAAGGACAGCACCGGCGACTCGCGCCTGTACCGATATTTGCCCGACGGCTCGCGCGACGGCACTTTTGGGAACGTCTTTGGGTTACAGGGCATTTCGGACGTGCCCGATTACATGGGGCAAATGACGATTCTGTCCGACGACTCAATTCTTCTCGCAGGTACTAGCTTTGATGGGACATTAATCCGACGCCTTACTCCGACTGGCCAGTTCGACACCTTTTCGAACATTGCTAATTTCGGAGGCACGGCAGTCGCAGTTGGCGCGACGAACGACGGCAAGTATGTCACGCTTTCGGGTCATGCTTCGGGACATGCCGACATTGTTCTGGAGCGCTATCTGCCGGTAACAACGGACATCGATCCAGTTCATCCGGATCCCATTGACGTTCCAGTTCGTTTTTCAATTCCCCCACTGGCATTCACCAATGTGCCACTGCCGCCCAATCCCTCGCCCCCGGCGCCTCCACCTCCTGTGGCCCCGCCTCCTCCGCCGCTTTCGAAAAGTCTGGGGATCAAACTTTCAACTTCATCGCTGCGCACTGACGTTTTTCTCGATCAGAAACACAACAAAGGGCTTTCCCGGATTACCTTTAGGAACGAATCGCCATTGGTGTTGAGTGGAACGGCGGCAGTCGAGCTGTTTGCCTCCCGCGATGATCAACTGGACAGTTCCGATGTAAGTGTGGGCACCGCTTCGCAATCGATCCGTCTCAAGCCCAACGCAACTCGAACTCTCGCCGTTAAGCTGCTGTTCCCCGTTTCAATGACAGATGGAACGTATATGCTGATTGCACGGGGAACGGCTCCCGACAACTTAAAGACCGCAGCAATTGTCGATGTGATTCTTCCTTCCTCGACCCCGAAGCTGTACAGGGTCGCACATCCCACCTTTGATTTGGCGGCGGTGAATCTTGTGCTTCCCGCCGTGATCGGCAGGGCGGGCGCCGGACGCATCAGCTTCGGTGTTCGAAATCTCGGCACGACGCCGGCGTCCGGCTCCTATACCGCCAGCCTGATTCTTTCCGATGACAACGTTCTCGACGCCGCTGATTCCACTCTCAGCACTTTCACTCACAACTTTCGCATTACAAAATCCGGCTTGCAAAAAGCCTCGATGCGCTTCATTGCGCCACTTGGCGAAACTCACGCCTATACGGTTTTTTTGAAGATTGAGCCCGTTGCCCCGCCTGTGGATTTGAATCTCGCGAATAACGTCATTTCCGGCCAATTGCTTGTGCAGTGAAGCTTCGTTCGCACTTGGATGTCTAAGGCCGCTCATTCGAATCTAATCATACCTCTCCGCCTCCTCCCCCTTCGGCCGCGACTTCCATCGCCGATGCACCCACAAATACTGCCCCGGATCGCCGCGCACGAAATCTTCGATCGCCTTCGTGTAGCGCTGCGTGATGTAGCGCAGCGGATCGGCCTCGTCCTTCCAATCCGACGGATAGATAATGTCCTGCGCTCCGACGGAAAACTGAAACCTCCCCTGCAGCCGCCGCGCATAACCAATCACCACTGGCACTTCATATCGCATCGCCAGCAGCCCGATCGATTTGTACGTGCTCGCCTTTCGTCCGAAAAAATCCACGAACATCCCTTTCGATCCCGCATTCTGGTCCGCAATGAACGCCACCGCGCCGCGCCGGTTCAGCACATCTGTCACATCCTCCATCGCGCCTTTTTTCGAGACGATTTTCTGCCCCTTCTTCTCGCGCACGCCCAGCAGCCACTGGTTCACATAGGGATTATCCAGTGGCCGCGCCACGCTCGTCGTTTCAAACCCAAACGTCGCCAGCACATAGCCCAAAATCTCCCAGTTCCCGTAATGCCCCGTGAGAAGAATCAACCCTTGCTTCTTATCCAATAGCAATCGCAGCACGTCGCGAAAGTTCTGAATCTTCACATACCGCGTCCACGTATCGAGGTGCACCATCCGCTCTGTGAACAGCACCTCCACAAACAGCATGAAAAGTTGCTGCATGCTCTGACGCGCCAGCTTCACGCGCTGCTGCTCGCTCATCTCCGGAAAACTCCGACGCAGATTCGCCAGCGCCCGCTCGCGATGCTTGCGATCGATCAAATACATCGCATTCCCCAGCAGCTTCGCCGTCTGCAAATTCATGTTCACGGGAAAACAGTGCAGCCCCATCGACACCAGCCGCAGCCCCAGGTACTGCAGCCGATCCACAAAATCATTCCGCTCCTTCGCCATCGCGGCGGAATTCTATGGATTGCGACCGAAACTGCATAACCACGGCAACTTTTGCCGATGCTGTGTTTGCGACCGGCTCATAGTGCGCCCGTAAAATTCCCCATGATTGGCTCCATTCTCCAAACCGACCTCGAAGAGATCATCAAGAGCAAGAACTGGGAGGTCCTGCGCGAAGCGGTATCCGAGCTTGATCCGCCGGACATCGCTGAGGTGCTCATCGACGTTCCGCCGGAAGACGAAGGCGTGATCTTCCGCATCCTTCCGCGCGAGCTGGCCGCCAAGGTGTTTTCGTATCTTCCCCTCGATCGCCAGGAAGAGCTGCTCTATTCATTCTCAAATGCGCAGGTGCAAAGTCTTCTCAACGAGATGACGCCCGACGACCGCACGCGCCTGCTCGAGGAGCTGCCGTCGGAAGTCACGCGCAAGCTGCTCGAAACCCTCCCGCCCGACGCCCTCAAATCCGCCCGCCAATTGCTCAATTACCCCGAGGGCACCGCCGGGCGCTACATGACCCCCAAGTACGCCTCGATCCGCCCCTCAACCACCGCGCGCGACGCCTTGGAGCAAATCCGCAAGACCGGCCGCGGCAAGGAAACCCTCAACGTCGTCTACATCGTCGATGAAACCGGCAAGCTGCTGGAAGACCTGCGCCTCGGTTCGCTAGTAATGGCCGATCCCGACAAACCAGTCGTCGAGATCGAAGACCGGCCGCTCGTGTCCATCCCCGCCACCGCCACCGGCGACGAAGTTGTCGCCGCCTTCGAAAAATACGACCGCGTCGCGCTCCCCGTCACCGACGCCGAAGGTCACATGCTCGGCATCATCACCGTCGACGACGTGCTCGAGTTCGCCCAAAAGAAAGCGACCGAAGAAATCCAAAAGCTCGGCGGCTCCGAAGCCCTCGACGCTCCGTACCTCGAAGTCGGCTTCTGGCCGATGGTTCGCAAGCGCGGCGGATGGCTGGCGATTCTCTTCCTCGGCGAAATGCTCACCGCCACCGCGATGGGCTATTTCGAAGGCGAGATCGAACGCGCTGCCGTCGTCGCGCTCTTCGTTCCCCTCATCATCTCCTCCGGCGGAAACTCCGGCTCTCAAGGAACATCGCTCATCATCCGCTCCCTCGCACTAAAAGAAATTCGCCTGCGCGATTGGTGGCGCGTCTTCGGCCGCGAACTCCGCACCGGCGCCGCACTTGGAGTATTCCTCGGCATCATCGGCTTCTGCCGAATCTCCGCCTGGCAGGGAATGTCCCACGTCCCCCACGTCGGGTCCTTTTTCCAAACCCACGGCTCCGGCGACGTCCAGCGCATCCCCAACGGCATGAAAATGGTAACCGGCGACACATCGCTTGCCGCCGATGTTCACGTCAACGCCTACACGCTTCCCAAAGACGCCGAGATTCAGAAAGGCCTGATCATACCCGCCGACACCGTCCTTCCCGCCGACGTCGCGACCATCACTCGCACCAGCGAAAGGCCGACCGCCTACGGCAAACACTGGCTCCTCATCGGCCTCACCGTCCTCTTCGCCCTCATCGGCGTCGTCACCTGGGGCTCACTCGCCGGCTCCATGCTCCCCTTCATCCTCCGCCGCCTGGGCTTCGACCCCGCCACCAGCTCCGCCCCCTTCGTCGCCACCCTCGTCGACGTCACAGGTCTAATCATCTATTTCGTAGTAGCCAAAATCATCCTCAGTGGAACCCTCCTCTAACCGCTTTACGTTTCGCCGCGTCTCGAAGAGACGCGTTTGCTTCCGCCATTTCCTTCACCGCTAGAAAAATGCACAGCGCCCCCCCATCCAATTGGTGGGTCAGGCATTCCTGCCTGCCATGGGTGAATGTACTCATTCACCCATAACATTGAGCTGCGTAGCTGCGTAGGGTCCGCTTCAGCGGACCGGTTATTTATTCTCACCGCCCGCGCCCTCGCCGCGTCGTCGCCCTCGCCCCAGTCGCACCCCTCCCCTCATACCCCGCCGGCTCCTCCGCCCCCACCGCCCGCGGATGCAGCTTCAAACTCGGATACCAATATTTCATCACCCCCCAATACACATCATCCTCCACCGTCACGCTCGCCAACTTCTTCCCCTTGAATTTCGGATCCCCATCCACCGCCACTCCCCCCGCGCTCCATCCACTCAATGAATCCATATCCACAAACACCACCCCCGCGCGCGACGCATCCAAATTCGCCTTAAACTGCGGCACCAAATCCCCCTCAACCCTCCGATCAAACCCCTTCAGTACGCCACTGCTCGGATCGCGCCAGAGCAACACCGGCGTCCCCCCAACAACCACATTCAACGGCCGCGCCGGAATCGCATCCGACAACACCGCCAGCGGCGGCTGTGTCGACACAAACGCAATCCTTGTCTCCGCCGCAATCTCCTCATCCTCTTTCGCCGCCGGCACCCGATACACCGGAAGCACCGGCAAATGCGGATCATTCACTCCCACATCCTCACTCACCATCACCTTCGTCTCCGGGTTCAGCGTCTTCCACACCTTCCACGTCGTCTTCATCACCGGCAGGGGGGCTCCAAACCCCGTCACCTTCCCACCGCCGCCTCCAACTCCCTGCCGAAGCATCGTGAGCCCATTGATGAACTCGCCCAGCCGCGCGTTGTACACCAGCAGCGCATTGGCCGGAAACGACACGATCTCCAGATCGCGCGCCTTCATGTCCCGATCGATCATGCACGCGCTGGCATGATTCGCGAATGCCGACCACATCACCGCCATGCGCTTTTCATGATTCGCCTGAATCACCACCGGCCGCCGGTACAGCGCATAAAACGGATACGCAAACGCCTGATCTCCCAGCTTCACGCCGACAACGTAATCCGTATCCGCCGGCACCCCCACCTGAAACGGCGCGCTTTCCGTCAGCGGATTTTCAATGCATCCAAACGCATTCATCGGATCCGAATGAAACTTATGCACGAACAGCGCCAGCACCGGCGCCAACCCCAGCAGCCAATACACCCGCCGCCGCCCCGAAATCACCATCACCACCAGCACCAGGCATAACAAAATTGACAGCACCACCAGCGGCCACAAAATCCGCCGCGCAATCAGCATCATCCCCAGCCCATGCGGCAGCAAAACCAGCGAAGGATGCCCCCCATAAGCCACCACCCCCGCCGCCACAACCGCCCAGAAAATCACCAGCAAAGGGATGAGCACGGTCTGCTAAAGATACAGCCGCGCGCAAATCCGCGACAGGCGGCGCCCGCAAAGGCCAAGGAAGTCCGTCCAATTAAACTGGTCACCTGTCTATGGTCATCGGTTAGCCAGCGATGGATAGTTCCCAAGCTACTGCTTTTCGAATTCCAAACATTAATTGTTGGTTCTCCTGGCTAATTTGTTTACAGTTTTGCTGGACCGAGTAAGGTAAACTTGGGAATTCATCATGGTAGTCGGGGTTTGGCGATTGGCACTCGTGGGAACACTTCTGTCGTCGGGGTCCGCCGCGCTTGCGCAGTACGCCGCAATCTACGGTGGACCCGCGTTCAACCCGACTGACGGCACGGGCTTCCAGAATTGCGTAGTGCCTAAACAACAACTCGGCGTAAACAGTAATGGTATTGCCATCGGCTCCTCTTCAAAACTAGAGAACAACACGAATCTTGGAGGGCGTGCGGTGAGGTGGGATTTGAATGGCAATGCTACAGAGTTAGGTAACCTCGGTGTCGATTCGGGTGGTAATACCACCGCCAATGCGTTCGCCATAAACGCAAGCGGAATAATCGTGGGGACCGCCAATACCTATAGCAATGGCACGCTCTTGTACAACCGCGCCGTGCGATGGGACTCCAGTGGTACCGCCGCCACCCAACTCGGCGATCTTGGAACTAACCCCGCAGGGATCACCTTCGCATATGCGCGCGCTGTCAACTCCAGCGGAGTAATCGTGGGTAACGCCGCAGAATATAACGGCCACTCCTACAGTCAGGGAGAACGCGCGGTCCGATGGGATGCAGGAGGCACTGCTGCTACCGAGTTGGGTAATCTTGGGACTAGTACCTCAGGCTACTGCCTTGCCAGCGCGTTGGCTTTGAACGACTCCGGTAATATCGTCGGATATGCAGAGAAATACAGCATTTCAAACGATCTGGGATCGCGCGCCGTCCGCTGGGATGCAGGTACAACTGCTGCGATTGAACTGGGAAACCTTGGCACCACGTCGTCCGGCAGTACTCAATCGGGTGCAACAGCGATCAATTCACCTGGCACTGCGATTGGGTATGCGAACCGCTACAAGCTTGTCCAGACGTCGGACGGAGTCCAATCCATCTCGCAAGGATCGAGACCGGTGCGGTGGGGCGCTGGCACAACCATCGCGACCGAATTAGGAAACCTCGGCACGGATGCAGCAGGAGTAGCAACTGCTACCGCGAGAGCAATCAATAACAGTGGAACGATTGTTGGTAACTCACAAAAATATATTGCCGGCGTCTATCTGGGGACCCGCGCCGTACGGTGGGACGCGAATAGTACTCTGCCCGTTGTCTTGGGCGATCTTGGTACCACGAATTCCGGATACACCACCGGAAATGCAGTGGCCATTAACGATGAGGGGTTTTCCGTTGGAACCGCTTTGAAATGCGTGAACGGTAGCCCAGTGGCTTACGTCGCTGCGCTTTGGAATACGTCTGGAAATGCCATTGACCTAAACGCGCTCATCGACCCTAGTGGCAATTGGACGCTCACCGAGGCCGACAGCATAAGCGACACCGGTTTCATCGCCGGAGTTGGACTTTTTGATCCCGATGGAATCGGCCCGCAACCGGCATATGCGCGCTCGTTTGTGCTGGATGCCAGTTCGACTGCTCCGGAGCCTTCCGCTGTCGAACTTCTGGGGGCATGCTCGTTGTTGCTTGTATTTGCCCGCCGAAGTCGACGCGCTTCAGCTTCCTGCGGCATGCGCGCGCACAGGACAACGCGAATATAACTTAAACGCAATCTTCACGTTCACAATCGAAAATCCAAAATCGAAATAGATTCATTTCGCCGGCGGCTGCCAATCCGGCACAACATTCTTCACCGGCGGAACCGTCCTCAAATACGCAAACACCGACTTCAAATCCTCATCCGTCATCTGCCCCAGACTCTGCCATGGCATCGGCGGCATAATTGGACGCGACTCGCCGAAATGCTTCCCGCTTCGCATCGTTCGAATGAATCGCTCCTCCGTCCACGTCGCCATTCCCGCATGCACGTCCGGCGTCAAATTCATCGCATACGAAATTCCCCACGGCCCCGCGAATGCCGTATTCGTCGCCGCACCATGCCAAACCCATGGCCCCGATATCCCCGGCGCAGGCGGCAACTTCATCCCCTCCGGATGCCCCGACAACATCCGCGACATATCCGGCTCCGGCCCCATCGCCCCCATCTTGAACGGCGTATGACAATCATTGCACGCCATGATCGTCACCAGATATTTCCCCCGCGCCACCCGAGTCTCCTGACTATCACCACTCTTCGTCGCGCGCGATTGCTGCGCCTCATCGCGCGTCGTACAAGCCGGAATCCCCACCGCCGCCAGCAACACCATCAACATTCCAATCCGTCCCAAACTCGATCGAAGACTCATCTTCCATTTCTCCTCAAAGCACCACGCGCACATTTAGCGCGCTCCAATGACCAATGACCAATGACCAATGACGAACGACAAATGACTATGGCTACCGCCCCGCCCTCATCTCCTGCCGCGCCCCATTAATCACATAATCCCACTGAAACGCCGGCCCCGGATCCTGCTTCTCCGCCGACACATGATAATGCCCCAGCACCCCATGAAACGCATTGATCTGTGCCTTGGACAGCACATGCGGAATCAAGAACCCCGCCTCATCTGGCCCCGCCAGCGCCGATACTTCCGCCGCCGGATCGCTCGCAGTCATCTGCGTCGTCGGCGCCGTCGTGGGCGCGCCAAGCTCTGCGCGCTGCCGCGGATAATCACACGTGATCTTGGGGAAAATCGTGCACAGCGCCGCCGTCAGTTTAATCAGCGCCTGATACTGCTCCGGCGTGAAATCGTACTGCCGATACTTCCCGCCCTGCACGGTTCCGTACACCGGATCATTGCGAATCGGATATCCCACAAACGCTGGCTTGCGCACGCCACCGCTATCCAATCCCGCCGGCAATGTAATGCGCGTCCGCCCGTCCGGCAGCCTTCGATACCACTGCTTCAAGATCGGCGACGAAGAATCCAGCGGATACGCCCCGACATTGGCAATCTCCACCCCAATCGACCGCGAATTCTGCTCACTCGCATGCCACGCCCGCTCTTTCAAATCGAGCGTTTGATAAATCGTCCCATCGATGTCGAGCATGAAATGCACTGACAGCCCGCGAATATCCTGCAGCGTCTTGAAACATTCGCGCGACACTCCCGCCACGTCGTAATGAATGATGAACTGATCCACCCGATCCTGCAGCAACGGCAGTGGCCACCCGCCCCCGCGAATTTCCTCAAACTCCTGGGCATTGAGAACCGATTGCCGAATCCCATACCGATTCGGCGATTCAACGTCCGTCTTGTCCTTCTGCGTCTCCGCCCACGATGACTTGGCAAACGGCGAAAATCGCCGCTCCGTGCGATACGCGTCGTATCCGCCCGGATCGGTCCACAGCACCACCGGCGTCCCGATGTGGAAATAATTCCCGCACACCACAATCTCGTCGCCCTGCCGCGCAACCTGCTCCCCGCTTTCCGGCACATGCGTCACCGGCGCTTGTCGCGCACTCTGGCATCCGACCAACCCCACAACCATCGCCAATAAAATTAATCGCATTTTCATCGTGCCGCCTCCGCCTGCGTCATCGCCGTAATTGGAGAGGGGGGTTGATGATTCAAAATCGCCCGCGCTCCATCGATCACCAGATCCCACTGAAACGCCGGCCCCGGATCGGACTTGTTCTTCTGCACGTGATAATGCCCCAGCACCCCCGTATAAAAATCATACTCCTCCGGCGTCAGCGCGTGATTGATCAGCCCTCCCGTCTCCGGATCGCGCGGATAGTCACACCGAATCTTCGGGAATATCTTGCACAGCGCCGCCGTCAACTTGATAAGCGCTGCATACTGCTGCGGCGTGTAATCGTACTGCCGCTGCACGCGCCCCTGGATCTCCCCGACGATCATCTCATCCCGCAGCGGATGCCCCACGAAATTCGGCGTTCGAATCCCACCTCCCTGCAGCCGCTCCGGAATCGTAATCACCGTCCGCCCATCCACATCCTTCTTGTACCACTGCGCCAATGGCGCCGGCGACTCATTCAGCGTATACGATCCCATGTTCGCGATCTCGATCCCGATCGAGCGATCGTTCGCCTTGGTCGCCTGCCATGCCCGCTCTTTCAAATCCAGCGTCTGGTAGATCGTCCCATCCAGGTCGAGCATGAAATGCACCGACAGGAACCGATCGTCGTGCAGCGTTTTGAAGCAGTTCCGCGAGACGCCCGCCACGTCATAGTGAATTACAAACTGATCCACCTTCTGCTGCAGCAGCGAAAGCGGCCAACCCCCGCCGCGCACCATCTCGATCTGCGCCGGCGTCAGCGCCTGCCCCAGCTCCACCTCGCGCGTCGACGGATCCGAAAACCGCATCGAATACCGCGCCGGCGCGATCGACGTCGTCGCCGTATGCGCCTTGCGCGTCGCCGCGCGTGTCGTCGCTTCCCACGACGCATCCTCCCACGCCGCAAAGCGCTTCTCGGTGCGATACGCGTCGTACCCGCCGGGATCCATCCACGTCACCACCGGCGTCCCGATATGAAACAGCTGCCCGCAAACCACGATCTCATCCCCGCTCCGCGCCAACGTCGTCGGCCCCGGTTGCCGACCCCCCGACGCCCCCGCACCACTCTGCGCCCGCGGGCTCAAAGTATTCGAACATCCCACAATGATCGCGGCAATAACAATTGCGAAAACCAGCGGCCAAAGTCCCAGAGGCATTCGCCTTCGCATTCGTTGGAGTCCTTTCCTGAAAGTGCCCCCCCAAAACGCCGCCGTACTCTAAACGGTCGAGCCTGTCATGAAAAGACACCACACGTCGCACCCGCACGCCAACTCACCCTTCTCGTAGCCACGAACGCCAGTTCGTGGTTCTCCATACCTCTACATTTTGCGAACCCATCAATTCCCCTTAAAATCCAAATCACACTTAGGAGAACTCCCGCATGCGTGCAATCGTGACCGGCCAGGTCGGCGTCGACAAAGGGCCTTATCTCGAAGACGTCAAAAAACTCGCCAAGGCACAGGGCCATGACCTGGAAGTCTGTCACGTCGGCAGAATGATGTACCAGGAAGCACCCGACATCCCCGCCGGCCGCATTCTCAATCTCCCCATCTCGCGCCTCAACACCCTCCGTCGCGCGGTCTTCAAAGAAATCATCAAGATCGCCGACCAGCACGAGCATGTGCTGATCAACACCCACGCCACGTTCCGCTGGCGCCATGGCCTGTTCTCCGCCTTCGACTTCGACCAGATCAAGGCCCTCAACGCCGATGTGTACATCACTCTGCTGGACAACGCCGAGAGCGTGCACCAGCGCCTCCTGCGCGATCACGACATCGACCACACGCTCAAGGACATCATGGTCTGGCGCGAAGAAGAGCTACTCGCCACCGAGATCCTCGCCAACATCCTCCGCGGCTACGGCCACTTCTTCATGATCTCGCGCGGCCGCAACATCCCCACGACCCAGACGATTCACCGCCTGATGTTCGAGAACAAAAAGAAGAAGGTGTACTTGAGCTTCCCCATGAGCCACGTGATGGACCTGCCCGACACGCTGGCCGAGATCGACAAGTTCAAGGCCGACATCAACCAGCATTTCATCACCTTTGACCCGGCGGATGTGGATGAATTCGTCCTGCACAAGATGGCCGATGACGCCATGCGCGACGGCAAGGACACGGTCGAAGTGCAGGCCGCCGAAGGTCCGGTCACCCTGAAGACCTCCGATGTCGCGCAAATCTCCGGCGACATCATGGGCCAGATCTACATGCGCGATTTCAAGATGGTCGACCAGAGCGACATGATCATCTCGCTCGTCCCGGAATTACCCAACGGAAAGCCCGCCCTAAGCAGCGGCGTCGAACGCGAACTCCACCACGCCTTCGAAGGCGGCAAAGAGGTCTACGTCGTCTGGGCCTGCCGAGGAATCCCCAGCCCCTTCATCACCGAAACCGCAACCAAGGTCTTCAAAAGCACCGGCGAAGCGATCGAGCATTTCAAGAGCAAGGGGTATGTGAAATAACGTCACTGGTCATACACGAAGTGCCCACAGATCTTCCGGCTCTGATGACTTCTCACACCACCTATCTCAATCTATTATAATGTATCGGCATGAACCCCCTCGCCGACAAGACGGCATGGCGGCAGTGGTATAAGGCGCGCAATGAGGCGCTGGAGCGCGTGCGCGCTCGCCAACTGGCGGCCATGACCGATCAGGAGGCATTGAAGGTCAGTCTTTCCCTGTGCGCGATCCGAACTTGGCGCCAGCGCAGCGACTGGTCTGGACTCATCGAGCAACAAGCCTATTTTCACCGTCGGAATCGCCCATGACCGAGATGTCCGGCGTCTTCGCCGCCGCTTTCGAAGTTGAGCAATTCTGTCTCGCTCATAGCTGGCAATTCTGTTTTATTGGCGGAATCGCGATTCGAAGAAAAAGCTGGATGGCATCATTGACGCCGTCAATCGGCGCGTTGAATCGTAAAATTCGTCAATTTCCATCATTCTGGATTCAGCGGCGCAACATCCTCGAAGTACTTCCTAACGTCATAATTCGCCACCAGCCGCGCCAACCCCACCGGCGTCTGCCCGTGTTTATTTACACTGAGCGGATCCGCGCCGCGCTTCCGCAAAAGTTCAATCACCGCTCCATTTCCCACATACGCAGACACCGCGCGGAACAGCGCTGTGTTCCCGTGCCCGTCCTTCGTTTCGATCTGCGCCCCCGCGTCCAGCAGCACCGCCGCCACCTCCACCGACTGCCCCTGCGCCGCGGCATGCAATGCCGTCCATCCCTCCTTGTCCGCAAGATTCACGTCCGCCCCGCCACCAATCAATGTGCGCACGCGCGCTAAATCCCCATCCGACGCCGCATAATGCAACTCCGACCGCCCAAACTCATCTAGCGCCGCCGACTTCTTTAATTTAAAAAGCTTCCGCAACATCTGACTCGCACCCTTCGGGTCTACCTCAGCTCAAACATCGTAACACCTTCTCGCGCGCTATCGCTCCAATCCCCCGCTTGCGGTTTCGCGCTCTCCAAACTCCCATCGCAAAATCCAGATTTTTTACTTGACACAAACCGAACAAAATGTTAACATACCTCCGCGCTCGCAGTCGTTCATTTGTCTCGAACGCGCCACGCAGGGGGACCCGTTTCAACACCAAAAGGTACCATTCCGGACCCGCAAAGGCCCCGCTCCGGGACCCGGTTTCTATGCGCAAATTATTAACCTAACTTCAACAAAGGGAGGGACTTATGCCAAGAATTCCAGGTAACTCAAACGCGGCCAGCGCTTTTTTACGCTCCTTCCGCACCAATCCCGCAGGCCCGCCTCCCGACAAATGGCCCGCTCCTGCCATCCTGCGCCGTTGGCTCCGCCGCCCCGCCTTCCGCGCTGCCCTCTCCTCCCTTCAGGACACCCTGCGCCTCCAGGCCGACTTCCATCTCGCCACCGCCGCGTCCTGCGCCGCCGCACTCGCCGCTCCAGATCCCGCTGCATCCGAAACCGCAAAGTCAAAAGTCGAAATTCTCCAACTGCTCCGCCTCTCTCACCTCCGCCAGCGCTTCGCCGCCACTGCTGCCGCCACCACCAGCTCCGACGATCAACCACCGCCGCGCGAAGAAGAAAATGAGGAGCGCGAAATCACTCGACTCGACGTCATCTTCAATCTCCATCTCGTCGAACCCGAGATGCGCCTGAATGACGCGGAACTTCGCAAGGTCGCGTGGCTGAAGAATTATCCCCTTCCCCTCAGGGACCTCGCCGAATTTCCCCCACCCGTCCCGCAAGACACTTTCTACTATCGACTCATCCAGGACCCATGCTCACTCCTCTGGTTCCTCCATCTCTACGGCGAGCGCACCGGCGACTATCGCCATTCACCAATCACCACCGCCTGCAAACATCTCATGCCAACCGAACGCCCCGATTCCCCCCTCCCTCGATTTCGCCCCGATTCCGACAATAATACGCTGCCCTCAACACGCGCCGCTGGGGCGCCTGAACCAACGACGCCTTCCCCCGTTTAGCGGGGCGCTTCTCCCGAGACCGCCTATTTCGAGACCAACATGACCATCACCTCCATCACCGTCTACTGCTCCTCCTCCAGCGCCATCCCCGCGCCATACTTTGACGCCGCGCGCCAGCTCGGCCGCGCCATCGCCGACCGCCACTGGAAACTCGTCTACGGCGGCAACAACGTCGGCGTCATGGGCGCCATCGCCGACGCCGTCCGCGCCGCCGGAGGTAAAGTCATCGGCATCACCCCGCGACTCTTCGTCGACAAAGGCGTCTCCGATCAAAAATGCGATGAGCTCATCGTCTGCGAGTCCATGCGCGAGCGCAAAGAAATGATGGAAAACCGCGGCGACGCCCTCATCGCACTCCCCGGCGGACTCGGAACCTTCGAAGAGCTCTTCGAGATCATCGTCGGCAAGCAGCTTCAGTATCACGCCAAGGCGATCGTCATCCTCAACATCAGCGACTATTTCGCCCCGCTCCTCGCGATGCTCGAGCACGGCATCGAACAGAAATTCATCAAGCCTGCCGCGCGCGATTTGTTCTTCGTCGCCCCCGACGTCCCCGCCGCCATGCATTACATCGAGAATTATCGGCCTCCCAAAGTCGAGGACAAATGGTTCTCTCACACAATTCCGTCGTCCGCCGAGTGATATAATGACCTTCCCCGTGAACACGCGCATTCACTGGACAATCGCACTCGCCGCGTCGCTCGCTCTACACGCGGCCCTGCTCTTCGCCGCCGCGCGCTGGACGATGCTTCAGCCGCTGGCGCGCACTGCCACCCCGAGCCGCATCGTCGAGGAAACCGCCATCTATACGCCATCTGCTCCTGAGCCCACCAGCACCGACGAATTCGGCGACGCACGCGGCAAAGGCAAAGGCATCAACGAAATCAAAGCCCCGCGCCCCCAGCGCGCCCGCAAAGCCGACGAGGAACAAGCCTTCCTCAGCCGCGACCCCGTCGGCACCGGCGAAATCGGAGACATCGGCGACGCATTCACATCGTCAATCACGACGATCAGCAATCCCCCTCCCTTGATGCCATCCGCTTCCGCCGAGCCCGCGCCAATCGCTCCTTCCCTCGCCCCACCCGCGCCGATCACCCCGCCGCACCCACCCAAGCGCGAGATCGCGATCGGCCCCGCTCCGTCAACTCAGCCCACAACGCCGATATCCAGGATTTCCCTCGCCCCGTCCGCTCCGCCTGCGCCGCCAGTGACACCGCCCCTCGCCTCCGCCTCCACAGGCAAACCGGCCGATCCCGCTCCAATGTCCGAATCCGAATCCGATCCCTTCACCCTCGCCGGCAGCGTCACCTTCGAGGCCGGCCAGGTCGACGTGAAGCTCGGCCGCCACGTCAAAACCACCCGCCCCAAGCTCACCCTCGCCGGCCGCTACGATCTCGTCGCCCTCGGCGGCGCCTCCGTCCAGATCAAAGCCAAAATCGACGCCACCGGAAAAGTCGTCGACGTCAAAATTATCCACCCCAGCGGCAGCGACAACGTTGACCAACCCGCCCGCGTCGCCGTCTACGACTGGTGGTTCGAACCCGCCAAAAGCGCTGATGGAAAACCGAAAGGGGATGTGATCATCTTCTCAATAAACTGGCGCTAGCCCTAAGCAAAACGGTCATCCTGAGGGTACTCCCGAAGGATCTGGCCCGGAATTTCAAGGCTAGATCCTTCACGATTACGTTCAGGATGACAGTTACCTGGCATTCAATTCAACAAGCGCAACATCGCGAACGCGACAAAATCAACCATGAACATCTCCGAAATCTTTTACTCCATCCAAGGCGAAGGAAAGCTCACCGGCGTTCCCTCCGTCTTCGTCCGCGCCAGCGGCTGCAACCTCCGCTGCACCTGGTGCGACACGCCCTACGCCAGTTGGAACCCCGAAGGCGAAAATCTCTCAGTCCCCGAAATCCTCTCCAAAGTCGCCGACTTCAATCCCCACCACGTCGTCGTCACCGGCGGCGAACCCATGATCATGCCCGACATCGCCGACCTTTGCTCCGCCCTCAAATCCGCCGGCCATCACATCACCATCGAAACCGCCGCCACCGTTTACACGCCCATCCAACTCGATCTCGCCAGCCTCTCCCCCAAGCTCTCCAACTCCACCCCGCACGATCGGGACAACGGCAAATACGCCGCCATGCACGAGCGCCAGCGCCTCCGTTTCGACGTGATCCAACAGTTCATCGACACTTCCCCCGACTTCCAGCTCAAGTTCGTCGTCAGCAATTCATCCGACATGAACGAAATTCACGACATCCTTGGACATCTAAGAAATTGGTCCGCGTCCGATGTTCTGCTCATGCCCGAAGGCACCGACGCCCAGGCGCTCGGCGAACGCGCCTCCTGGATCGCCGAAATCTGTAAACAAACTGGCTTCCGCCTCTGCCCCCGTCTGCACGTCCATCTTTACGGAAACACCCGTGGCACCTGATTTCACCCATGCCCGTCAAGTTCACCCCGGAAACGGCCGCGCTCGCTTGCATCCCGCAGCCCCGGCGATTTATCCTGTCGGTGTTGTAAATGACAAAGGGGACATCATGACCACCACTTCTACGCCGATGGGTGGGCGGGTCCTGGTCCTGGAAGAACATCCTACTTCAAGAAACGCATTGGTCTCCGTGCTGAGAATGTCCGGATTCTCCGCCACCGTAGCCAACTCCCTTTCTCATGCGTCCTCGGTTCTCTCCGAACATGATGTCGTTCTCATCGACGGCGCTCACGACCCCCACTACTCTGAGCTTCTCTCAAAGATCGCCTCATCGCCACACCCGCTTCGCGTCGCCCTCATGAGCGACATCCCCGACATCGAAAAGATCATCGAGCTCCGCCAGCAGCGCCAACTCATGCTCTTCCGAAAACCCATCGACGTGCGAGCCCTCATCGCCTGGCTTCAAGATCGCAAATGACCGGCACTTGCCCGGCGAGTCGTATTCCGTAGACTCTCCCGACTTTCAAGGAGACACAGTAATGGCAGGCAAGGTGAACGGCCCCGTACGCATTGGTTTGATCGGCGCTGGTGGAATCTCCGGCGCGCACGCTCAAGGCTTCCTCAAGTACCCCGAGAAGATCAAGTGCGTCGCCATGGCCGACATCTCTCAGGAGAATCTGAAAAAGCGCGGCGAACAGCTCGCCGCCACCGGCACAACGCCACGCGCCTTTGGCGACTGGAAAGCCATGCTCAAGGAGATGGCCGGCGAGATCGACGCCGTCGATATCTGCCTGCCTCACAATCTCCACGGCCCCGCGATCATCGACGCCGCCGCCGCCGGCAAACACATCATCTGTGAAAAGCCGATGTGCACGTCGCTGGAAGAAGCCGACAAGATCGGCGACGCCGTCAAGAAGGCCGGAATCACCTACATGTCCGCGCACAACCAGCTCTTCATGCCCGTCGTTCAGGAAGCGAAAAAAATGATCGACGCCGGTGAGATCGGCCGGATCTACTGGCTTCGCTCGCAAGACTGCTTCCGCGCCGGCGGCGAAGGCGGCAATCCCTTCAAAGGATCCTGGCGCGCCAACCTCAAAACCCAGGGCGGCGGCGAACTCATCGACACCGGCTATCACCCCTCCTATCGCCTGCTCCATCTTGCCGGCAGCCCCATCGCCAAGATCAACGGCACCATGGGCCGCTTCGTCCAAGCCATCGAAGGCGAAGACACCGCCTCGGTTCAGGTCCGTTTCGAAAACGGCGCCATCGGCGAAATCCTCACCAGCTGGGCGTTCGGCAACCCCTGGGGGACCCATCAGATTCACATCATCGGTGAAAAAGGCGAAATCTTCGGCTCCAGCAACACCCTCTACTTCCTCCCCAAAGGCTTCACCGAACCCAGCAAACGAACCTTTGCCGAGGTGAAGACTTTCGAAGCCGAGCTCGGTCATTTCGGGGACTGCCTCATACAAGGCAAGCGTCCGATTCACGGCTACGAGGAAGGCCGGGCCGTCCTGGAACTGATCCTGGGTGCCTCACAGAACGCCGAAGGCTGGCAGAAAACCGCCGTGATGAAGGCATAATCCGCCGATTTTCGAACAGCAAAAAATAAGCGCAACGTACCGCCGTTTGTTACAATACAAGCGGCGCCACGTCTTACCGCGCCGTGATCGATCACCTACAGCATCGGGATGGTTATGGGTGAAAACATCAAGGCCGCAGGTTGGTTGCTGATTTCCGTGATTCTGTTCTCGGCCCTGGCAGCGCAAACATTCAGCGCGTACGACGCGCGCTCACGTCGCGCACTTCCGCCCAGCCAGCAGTTCATCACCGCCCACAATGTCTATCTCGACAACCACGAACGCTGGGAGCACGAGCAAGTCCCCGTCGTCGTCAGCGTCAGCGACACCAAGCTGGCGCACTAATCAAACCTTCACGAAGATCTTCGCAAAATACAAAACGCTCATCAGCAGCATGATGAACAGCACATACGGAATCGCATAAGCCAGCGACAGGTTCCCGGCTTGATCGAACTTCGGAAAATGCGGACTGCTCTGCTGCAGCGCATCCGACCAGACGTGCACGCGATACGCAATATGCTCCCGAAGATAGTTAATCAGCGGCACTGTCTCTCTAATCGGCTCGCGTTTGACATACCCATTTGACTGTGCCCAGCTTTGGACCGTCTCCGCATGCGCGTCATGCACCTTGATCAGATACTCCGCGCGCGTGACTAACCCGGCGACAATGAAGGCCGCAATCGCGTTGGCTCCGAAGATCATGAACGGCAGCGTCCACCACCGCCGCCCTCTCACGTCAACAAAGTAGAACGTTGCCCCCAGTGTCAGCATCCCCAGACCTGCAGTAAACACCGTGAACGACGGCGTCCAGATGTTCTTGTTGATCGGCATCAGCCACCAATCCAGCAGCTTCCCGACGATCGTCACAAGCACTCCCGCTGCCAGCAATCCAGCGCAGCGCTCAATCGTCGGCTTATCCGTACGAAGCCACAGTCCCACCAGAATCCCAATGAGCACCGATCCAATCGCCGGCAGTGTCGAAAGAACGCCTTCATTGTCGGGATAAGCGTCATACGCATGGTGTCCCCACCGATTCAGTAAATCTTCATCAATCCGCCGCGAGAGATTGTCCCTCTCCGTTAGCGATCCAGTCACGTGATCGTGATATGGCGCATTGAGCATCAGAATGGAATAGATCACGAACAACGCAACCGCCGACGCGGCAACGGTGCGCCATCCACAGTAGAGCGCGATGGTCGCAGCGACGCCGTAACAGATTCCGATGCGCTGCAGCACACCTGGAATCCGAAGCAGATCGGGGCGCAATAAACCGTTCCCGAAATGGAAATCCGCCGGCAGTCCCGCGCGAATCGCATGGCGATTCACCAGCCAAACCATCACCGCCAGCAGGTAAAACAGGACGGTAACACCGACCGGAATCCATAGGGACAATCGCCGCGATCTCCATGGCACCAGTAGAGCCACGATTCCCACACTGCAGAATGTCCAGACCAACACGCGCATGATCTTCAGAGACAAAAACCCGTCCGGCACCGGGTCAAAGTTGTTGAATGGGAACCCTTGCAGCAATTCGCCGAGCATGAATAGCGACAGCGCACGGATCCAGATGTGCCCGAGCACAGTTCGGCGTCCTTCCGCGGCGACGCGCTTGGCGAGCGAGAACGGCGTTGCGACTCCGACAATGAAAAGGAAAAACGGAAAGATCAAATCCGTCGGTGTCCAGCCGTGCCACTCGGCATGTTCCAGCGGCGCGTACGCTGTGCCCAGTCCCGGGTTGTTTACAAGCAGCATGGCGGCGATGGTCATGCCGCGGAAGACGTCCAGCGATGTGAGTCGCGCTGGCTTGGCTACCATCGCAACCTCTTCCCCCGGAACCGACGCGGGAGCAACCTGTAGGGTGGTCATGGTTCAGATTGTAATCTGAGCAGGCTCAGGGATACATTCTCAGGAAACCTCCGCAGATCAAATGGCTACGCATCACGACGTCATCATCATCGGAACCGGAGCCATGGGCTCCTGCGCTGCCTGGCGCCTCGCCCGGCGCGGCATCAATGTCCTTGCTCTGGAGCAGTTCTCCATCGCACACGCCCTTGGCAGCTCCCATGGTGAAACGCGCATGATTCGGCTCGCCTATTACGAGCACCCCGACTACGTTCCGCTCCTCAAACGCGCATATGAGCTATGGCGGGAGATGGAAGGCGAATCTCGCCGTGATCTTCTCTTCGAAGTCGGCGGCATCTACGTGAGCAAGCAGGGGGGTGAAGTGGTTCGGGGCGCGATCACTGCCGCCAGGCAACACAATCTTTCTCACGAGCCATTGACGCCTGCTGAAGTCAAAAAGCGCTGGCCGCAGTTTCAGATTCCGGAGGATTTTCTCGCGGTTTATGAGCCGCGCGCGGGATTTCTGCTTCCAGAAAAAGTAGTCGCCACCGCCGCTGAGCTGGCGCTGCGCCACGGAGTGACGCTCCATGCGCATGAGCGCGTCATTTCATGGAACGAAGATTCCACCGGCGTCACCGTCCGCACCGATCGTGCCGAATATCACGCCGATCATTTGATCGTCTCTGCCGGACCGTGGACCTCTCAAATGCTCCGCGATCTTGGCATCAAGCTGACAGTCACGAGACAAGTCATGGGTTGGACCTGGCCGCTCGAGCCCGATAATTTCGAGTTGGGAAAATTCCCCGTCTGGGCCGTCGAGCGCACCGATGGCTCGCTCGACTACGGCTTCCCCATCGTCGGCCTCGGCGTCAAGACCGCGCATCACGGTCCGGCAACCCCAACCGATCCGGACACTGTCGACCGCAATGTCCAGCCCGGAGATGAGGAGGATTTTCGCCACGCGCTGAGCCGCTACCTTCGTTCCGCCAACGGGCCGACGCTCGCGATCAAGACTTGTCTTTACACCAATTCCCCCGACAGCCATTTCATCATCGGCCGGCACCCCAACCACCAGCGCGTGACGATTGCCTGCGGTTTCAGCGGCCATGGGTTCAAATTCGCCAGCGTCATTGGCGAAGTCCTGGCTGATTTATCAACCACCGGCCGCACCAATCTCCCCATCGATTTCTTAAGCCCGGTTAGATTCGGGTGAAACACCGCTGTGCATGCGCGCGCCCGGCGCCTGCCGCTGAATGATTTCCGACTCCGCTTTCAACATCTCCTGCCACCGCTTTTGCACCAGCGAACGTTCCATCACGCCTTCGGCGAGCTGCAGGAAACTCAGGTAATGGCCATGCTCCGATGCCCACAGGTTCCGATACAATTTCGCCAGCTCGGCATCGTCTGACGCTGATTCGCCGAGTAATCGAAATCGCTCGCATGAACGAGCTTCGATCAGCGACGAAATCAGCAGTCGATCGACCAGTTCTTCCGTCCCCAATCCCTTGCGCACGAGTTGATGCAGCGCGCTCGCATATGGATTGGAGTGAGATTTGGTCAGCTTCCCGCCGCGCCGTGCGAGCAGTCGTGTCACCGTCGCGAGATGATCCACCTCATCCCGCGCAACCGCCGTCATCGCCGCCACCCAGTTCTCCGGCGGCCTTGGTTCCGGCCAGCGATTCAATAGCTCCAGCGCATTCGCCGCCGCCTTCTTCTCCAAGTGCGCATGATCATTTAGCAGCGCTAACTTCTCGGAAAGCACCCCGCGCGCCCAGTCCCGCGGAGTCTCAAATAGCAATGGCAACCCGTCACTCATACCAACAAATCTTACGCAAAAACTCGTTGACAGCCCTGTAGACGGGCGTCTCGCCCGTGTGCCTCCCACGCGGCCTCAGGCATCGTGGCATGGGCGCCTCGCCCATGTTTCGTTTTCTCTGCGCCGCAGTGGATGCGCCGATTAGCTGTAAAGTGTTTCTATAATGTCCGCTTTCCAAATCCGCGGCGGACATACTTCGGATGACCGACGTCCAGCTTCTCAACCTCCACCGCAGCGGCGACGAATCGGCTTTCCCCGACCTGGTTCGACGCCATCTCCCCTGGGTCTTCGGCGTTGCACGTCGGCGCCTGCGCGATTCTCACATGGCCGAAGATGTCGCCCAGGCGGTTTTCATTCTGCTTCATCGCAAAGCCCCGGCATTCGATGCCGACGGCGCGATGATTAACTGGCTGCACAAGGCCGCGTGGTACGCCAGTGAGAACGTGATTCGACAGGAGCGACGGCGCAAATGCCGAGAGACCGAGGCCGCCATGCTTCATACCAACCAAATACCGAGCGACGAGTGGTCCGAGCTCGCGCCGATCCTCGACGATCTCATTGAGAAACTGAGTCACACGGACCGCGAGGCCATTCTGCTTCGATATTACCGCGATCTCACTTTCGCTGAAGTCGGCGAGCAGATTGGCTCGTCGGAAGAGGCGGCCCGAAAGCGCGTCGAGCGCGCGGTCGAAAAACTGAAGCGCTTCGTGGAACAACGCGGACTAACCGTCGCGTCGGGGGCGCTGGCACTTACGTTGTCAGATCAAATTCGAATTCAGCCGCCGGCTGGTCTCATCTCGACATCGACAACGATCGCCTCAGCAAATTCCGCCATCTCAACATCAAGTCAACTCATTGCAAAAGGAGCAAGTACACTCATGTTCACCGCAACCTCAAAACTGATCGCAACTGCCGCAGCCGTCATTCTTGTTCTTGGCGCCGGTGCGCTTGGCCTGACCAAATCACATAACGCGCGCGTTCAACTGGCGAAGTCCGGCGGCCAAGGCTTCGCAATGCTCGCCCCGTTTACAGACACACGCTGGCGCCCCGAGGTTCAGGTCAATGGAAAGTGGTACGCGTTGGTCGCAATCAATGACATCCCGGCCGAGGATATCGTCAAATTCGCGCAGGACACCTTCGGGCCTGACCTCTGGCAAAAGCGATTCGACGAGGATCTCGTCGAAGTCATGACCGATATGAATCATGCCCCCGGCCCCACGGTTAAGCTCACCCTTCGAACGCTGGATACCAACGAACAGGTGATCATCGAAAAGGCGCCGATGACCCACGAAAACCGCCAGAAAATCTGGTCCAATCGAAACGAAAAACGTCTCGCCCAGCGCACTTGATTGCGCTGTCCAGGGGTCACATCCGGCAGAGCGGAAACCCTCGCCCGTCTTTTTCGTTTCTTTTTCTTAGCGTTTCCCTTCGCGCCTTCGCGACTTTGTGACTCGCTAATTCCCCTTCTTATCGCTCCAAACCGCCTCCCACTCCTTGCGGTGCTTTTTCAGCAACTCGACATTTTCCTTCGGCGGCTTGTCCGCGTCGTTGCCGCCAAATGCGTTCGCCGCCGCTCCCTTTGACTCGGCCAGGAGCTGCTTGGCGCTTTCCAGCGCCTTCAGCTCGTCCTGCGCCGCCGTCAGCGCTGTCTCGTTTTGCAACTTCACCTCTGCCTTCTCGTCATCCGTTACCGGCACGTCGGGCCTTGGCCGCTTCGTCCGCGGCAGCCTTGGCTTCGTCCGCGTGCTGTTTCGATGCATCCTGATGCGACTTGGCTTCCTCCAGCGCGCTCTGCTTCTCAGACTTGGCCGACTCAATGGCCGAGTCGCGCTGTTCCTTGGTCATTATGCGCCTGCCGGTCTTCAATGCATCCTGCCTCGCTTCGATGATCTTCTTCTGCTCCGCGATCTTGGCGTCAGTGTCTTTGATCTGCTGATCGACCTCTTTGCCCGATTGCTCAAGGGCTTCCTGAATCGTCAGCCCACCCCATGCTTTGAACACCTGATCCGCGAGCCAGGTATATTCCGCCTCTTCGAGGTGATGTTTCGCCAATGAATCGCGGAATTTCTGATCGGTCTTGGCATAGACCGACAGCGCGGCCATCCCCGACTTCGATCCTTCCAGCGCCTTCCCCGCCGCCTTCAAATAATCCATCCAATCCTTCACTGCCCCGATGTAATTCGTCAGTTGCTCTTCCGTATAAATATTGTTCGCTGGCGGCGTGAATTCGCCGCGCGCCCCTGCGACTCCGATCAACAACATCACGATAAATGAAAATCGCTTCATGCCGCGCACTATGCCGCGCGATTTCAAAACGTCAACGCCGCGCGTGAACACTTCCATTGAGATAATTTTTGCCTAAACTGCTCGATTCAATTGATGCAGGAAAGGACCGACTTATGCCGTTAATGACCACCAAGCCCATGTTTGACCTCGCCTACAACGGCGGCTTTGCCGTCGGCGCGTTTAACGTCAACAACATGGAAATCACCCAGGGAATCATCGAGGCTTGTGCTGCCGAAAAATCCCCACTAATCCTGCAGATTTCCAAGGGCGCGCGCAAGTACGCCAATATGCGCTACCTCAAGCACATGATCGACGCCGCCGTCGAAGATCACCCGGAATTGCCCATCGCGATCCACCTCGACCACGGCGACACCGTCGACCTCGTCAAGACGTGCGTCAACGACGGTTTCACGTCCGTCATGATCGACGGATCGCATCACGCATACGAGGAGAACGTCAAGATAACTGCCGAAGCCGTGAAGGTCGCTCACGCGTCCGGCGTCGTGGTAGAAGCAGAACTAGGAATGCTAGGCGGCATCGAAGAAGACGTCGTCGGACTCAATGCCGAAGAGTATGAAAAAAACGTTGAGAAGTATCTCACTGATCCAGAGCAGGCGAAGGACTTCTACAAGCGCACCGGGATTGACTCACTGGCCGTCGCCATTGGCACTTCACACGGCGCCTTTAAGTTCAAACATGAGGCGAAGCTCGCTTTCAACCGCATCGAGCAGATCATGAAGACCTGCCCGGGATTGCCACTGGTCATGCACGGCTCGTCTTCCGTGCCGCAGGAATTCATTGACCTGGTGAACAAGTACGGCGGCAACATGCCTAATGCCAAAGGCGTGCCCGAAGATCAAATCGCGATGGCAGTGCAAAAGTACGGCGTGTGCAAGGTGAACATCGACACGGACCTGCGGCTGGCGATGACCGCAAAGATTCGCGAGGTTTTTGCCACAAAACCCGCAGAGTTCGATCCGAGGAATTACCTGGGTCCGGCGCGCGAAGCGATCGTTGGAATGGTCCGCCGAAAGCTGCATGTCCTCAACAGCGCCGGCAAATCCGATGCGATCCTGAAACATTGGGAGAAACTGGGCCGCCCGCTGCCGACGTTTTATATGCGGGGGAAGGCAGCGTGAAGATACAGTTAAGTTGTTGGTGAAGTGATGCCCAAGAAAGTTTTGTTTCTCTGCAGCGGCAACTATTACCGCTCGCGATTTGCTGAGCATCTTTTCAATCATCTCGCGATCAAGCGCCATCTCGAGTGGCGCGCGGAATCGCGGGCGCTATCGACTGAGATCGGGCCGTGGAAGACCGGGCCCATTTCCGTTTATGCGGCGGAAGGATTAACGCAGCGAAATATCACCGTGGAAACTCCGCATCGCGAGCCGTTGTATTGTGAAAATGCCGATCTTGAAGGCGCGGACATCATCATCGCGCTGAAAGAAGCGGAGCACCGAAAGATGCTTAAGGCGAAGTTTCCGACGTGGGAAGACAAAGTTCACTACTGGCACGTCCACGACATTGACAAAGCACACCCAAAAGATGCCCTGAAAGAGCTCGACGACCTCGTCTGCAAGCTGGTCGCCAAGCTCGCATCAGATTAGATAAACCTGACGGGACCCGCGCAGCTCGTAGCCGCACGGCGGAAGCGTGCGGCGCATCCTATAATTTCCACGGTATGGACCTCCTCGACACCCAAGTCTATTCAATCCTCAAGGACGAAGGTTTCACGCGACTTATTCGCAACTTTTACAAGCGCGTTCCGACCGACGACATCCTTTCTCCGATGTATCCCAACCATGATTTTGCCGGCGCTGAAGTGCGCCTCCGCGAATTTCTCGTTCAACGATTTGGCGGCCCGGACCGTTATTCGCAACAGCGCGGCCACCCGCGCCTTCGCATGCGTCATGCACCCTTTGCGATCAACCAGGCCGGCCGCGACCGCTGGATCCAGCTCATGGAACAGGCGATGTCCGAGAGCGATTTGCCCGAAGCGGTCGTGCCTCCACTGAGAAAATTCTTCCATGAGGCCGCGACATTCATGATCAATCGCGAATGATCCAAGCTGAGAGACAACCTGCGCCATTCGCCACTAACTCAGCTACAATTCCGTCATGGAAATAAACCTCCTTGTTCTGAACATCGGCAACACGCGGCTGGGAATTGCCAGTTTCGTCGCCGGCGAGCTTCGCCGATCCACGCGCATCTCACTCGACAATCGCGCGAATCTTCCGGGCGCGATCACGCAGGCATGGGAGGAATTGAGCGGACGGGAAAACGCCGCTGTCGCCGCCATCAGTGTCAATCCGACCGTCAATGAACACATCGAGCATCTTGTCAATCAAGTCACTGGTGCCGAAATCGAATGGGTTGGCAGCAATCTCAAAGCGCCGATCAGAGTGTTAACGGAGCAACCTGCTGACACGGGGATGGATCGCGTGGTCAACGTCGCCGCGGCATATGAACAGATGCAAAAAGCCTGCGTTGTTGTCGACGCGGGAACGGCCATCACCATCGACTGCTGCAACGATAATGGCGATTTTCTTGGCGGCGCCATCGCGCCTGGTGTTCAGATGATGCTCTCCGCGATGCACGAAAAAACCGCCAAGCTTCCGGCCGTTCCATTCAAAGTCCCGGAGCACGCGTTCGGAAAATCAACCCAGGAGGCGATGCTTCAAGGCGTTTACCATGGCATCCGGGGCATGGTGAAAGAGCTGGTGGAAAACTATGCCACGGAACTCGGCCACTGGCCCGAGATCATCGCGACCGGCGGAGACGCGGAAAAACTTTTCGAAAACTGGGAACTGATCCACGCGATCTCACCGGATCTCACTTTCTATGGCATCGCCCTCGCCTACGCCAATGACCACATCAAGCACGGCACGTGACGCCGGCGTCGCAATTCTTCTCACACCACCAGGCTCGGGCGCAATTGCCGTCATCCGCGCAACCGGCAGGGGGGTGTTGCCCTTCCTGCAACAGCATTTTTCAAAGTCCATTCAACCCAATCACTGCACCCACGGGAAACTGACGGACAACGAAACTGAAATCGACGATCCCGTCGTCGTTTTCGATGCCGACGAAAACGTCGCCGACATCAATCTCCATGGCAGCCCGTGGATCGTGCATCAGGTCCTGGATCTTCTTCGTCGTCACAACTTCGAAATCAAAACCGCCCTGGCGTCTCCGTTTCCGCTCGAAGCGACAAATGGCCGGACCGAAATCGATCGTGAGATTGAGCAATATCTTCCAATTGCCAAAACAGAGCTGGCACTGCGAATCCTTCTCAATCAACGCACCGCGTGGCAGACGCTTTTGAGGCGCGTGGAACAGCGCACCATTACTCGCGACGAGATTGCTCGAATCGCGAATGACCAATCCCTCGTCAATCTGCTTCGTCTCCCCACGATCGCGATCATCGGGGCTCCCAATGTTGGTAAATCCACGCTGGCCAATCAGCTTTTCGCCCAGGAGCGATCAATTACGGCCGACCTTCCCGGCACCACCCGTGATTGGGTCGGCGAAATCGCGAACATCGACGGCCTGGCCGTCACTCTCATCGACACCCCCGGCCATCGCACAACCACCGACGAAATCGAACGCGCTGCCATCGATACCAGTCAGCAGGTCATCCGCGCCGCGGATTTAGTCATCCATCTTCTCGACGCAACGCGTAATCTCAGCGATCAACAATTTCCCCAACATGAGCAACCCGCAATCACCGTCGCCAATAAGACCGATCTGCCATTGAAATGGAATCCCCAAGACCAAAAGGCTCTGCCAATCGTTGCCACGACAGGCGCAGGCCTCGGCGATCTTCGCCGCGCGATCCTCGCGCATTTCCAATGTGAAAGCTTGGACTTAAAAGCCGTCCGCCCCTGGACCCCACGCCACCGCGCACTCCTCCAACAGCTTTCGACCACCCTGTAGCACGGGCGTCTCGCCCGTGTCTTCATCCTCCCCAATCCCTAAAACAACCGATTAATATCCTGATAAGTCACCAGCAAAAACACCCCGAGCAATAGCGCCAGCCCCACCACCTGCGCAATCGACTGCGCACGCGCCGACAACGGCTTGCCCTTGATCTTCTCCAGAATCAAAAACGTAAACAGCCCGCCATCCACAATCGGGATCGGCAGGAAATTCACCACCGCCAGGTTCGCGCTGATCATCGACAAAAACCAGATCAGCCAGTCATTCCCCTTATACGCCAGCTTCGTCCCCGCATGGAAAATCCCGACCGGCCCCATCATGTTCGTGTAACTCACTGAGCCCTGAAACATCCGACGCATCGTCAAGTAAAATTGCAACACGAAATCGCGCGTCTCGATGATTCCCCACTTCGCCGCCAGGATCGTGCTCGACGTCTTCCGCGGCTCGGTGTATTCGCCAAGCCTCAGATTATGCCCATACCGCAGCATCGCGAACGTCTGCTTCTGCTCCGGATTTAATGTCATCGAAGCGGTCTTCTTATCATTCGCACTCGTCATATACGTCACTTCGAACGGCTGATTGTCCTTCACATTCTCCATCGCCGTCCGCACATCGAACCATGACCCCACCGCCTGCCCTGCGATGTTCGTGATCGTCGCGCCGTTGGGAATCCCCGCCGCTCGCGCCGGACTCGACTCGACTGTTCCCGCAACGATCGCATGCTGATCATCCGTCCCGAGTTGAATCCCCAGGCCATACCGATCCGCCGCGACCTTGAGGCTCGGATGCAGATCCTTGAACTCCGCCAAGTCACCACCGCGAAGGACCGTGATATCGACGCTCTGCCCGTTTGACCCGGCCTTCGTCAGCCACTCCGTGAATTCCTTCGCCGTCGGATTAACCTTCAAATCGCCGGCCGAGACAATCCGCACCACCACATCCCCCGGCAGCAACTTCCCGCGCGCCGTCGAATTCTCCTGCACCAACTCCACGCTCGGCCGCGGCAGCATCCCCGCGAAATCCAGCAGCTCCTTGTCAAACGGCCGCTCGATATGCGGATGAACCTCCACGTTGCGATTCTTCCCCTGTGCGTCGGCCACCGTAATCGGCACCGGCTTGCCGTTGGACTTTTGAATCGCGTCGTCGAACTTCTGGAAATCTTTCACATCCACCGACTGCCCGTTGATCGATGAAATCACGTCACCCGGACGAATCGCCAGAGCATCCGCCGGCAGCAACTGCGCCGTGAGCAGATCCTTTGAAACTTCGTCCCGCGCCTTAATCCCGCGCAGCTCATAAGGCGGCATGATGCCGAGCATCAGGAAGCCTTTTGTCTCGCCAAACATGCGAGCGGGGATGGTTTTCAGTTGTTCGTCATGGCCATCGCGGCGTTTGACGTGAAGCGGAACGGATTCGCCTTCTTCGAGCAAGGCGGTGTTGAGGCTGATTTTCGTGAAATCGTGCTGCTGGATGCCGTTCATGTCCAGGACGCGATCACCAACTTGCAGTGGCGCGGGACTTCCATCCATGCGCGTTGTCTTTTGAGCGGGTGATCCGGGGACGATGCCGCCCACCAGCGCCGGCGGCGCGTTGAATCCCGTCACTCGGAACAAAATCATGAACCCGACCATCGCGAGGATGATGTTCATGATCACGCCGGCCGAAACGATCACCATCCGCTTGCTCACCGGCTTCATGTTGTACGCGCGGGGGTGCGTCTGCTGCGCGTTCGGGCGCAGATCATCCTGACCCAGCATCTTCACGTAGCCGCCAAGCGGGATCCAATTGATGCGATATTCCGTCTCGCCGAGGCCCAGTTCCTCGGCCGCGATTTCCATTTCCTCAGTGGTTGGCGGACGCACCGCATCAAGCGATCGCTCTTCATGCGCTGCCTTGTCCACTTCCGGCGCCGCGGGGATTTGCTCGGCCAGCCGCTCACCCGCGTCGAACTTCGCTTTCTGTTTTGACTCGATGTACTCCGCGATGCGCTTTTCGTATTCCGCCTGCGTGTTACCAAATCGCGCGCCGATCCCCTTGCGCCATGAAAACAGCGCCTGCCCAAATCCCACAGCGAACTGTTCGACTTTTACCCCCGCCCACTTTGCCGCCAGGAAATGCCCCAGCTCATGCCAGAAAACCACGAATCCAAAGCCGAGAACCAGAAGGATAAAGCTCGGCACCTGAGACAGATAAGTCATGCGTTACTTCCGAATGAGGTCCTGTTCCACTATGCGCTCCGCCGTCTCACGCGCCCAGCGATCCGCTTCCAATAAATCGTCCAGCGTCGGCTTTGGCTGAAGTCGATGTTCTCGGATTGTAAGCTCGACCAATCTTGAAATCTCGTCAAACGCGATATTACCAGACATGAACGACGAGACCGCCGTCTCATTCGCTGCATTCATCACCGCCCCCGCGCTCCCGCCCATTTTTGCAACCTCGTACGCAATCCGCAGCGCCGGAAACTTCTCGACATCCGGCGGCTCAAAATGAAACGAAAATGCCTTCGTGAAATCCAGCCTCCGCCCGATCCCCTCCACCCGATCCGGCCAGGTCAGCGCATATTGAATCGGCGTCCGCATGTCCGGCGGCGAAAGTTGTGCCATCACCGATCCATCGACGAACTCAACCATCGAATGCACTACCGATTCCGGATGAATCACAATCTCAATCTGCTCCGGCCGCAGCCCAAACAAATGACATGCCTCGATTAGTTCCAGCCCTTTGTTGAACATCGTCGCCGAGTCGATCGAGATCTTCGAACCCATCGACCACGTCGGATGTGACATCGCATCCTCCGGCCGAGCGCGCCGCATCTCTTCCAATGATGATTTCCGAAATGGCCCCCCCGAAGCCGTGAGTATGACGCGCCTGACTTCGGACAACTTCCCGCACGCCATTGCCTGAAAAATGGCAGAGTGCTCCGAATCGATCGGCACAATCGTCGCCCCGCTCTTGCGCGCTTCGCTCATCACCAATTCCCCCGCAATCACCAGCGACTCCTTATTCGCCAGCGCCACGCGCTTCCCCGCCCGCACAGCCGCCAACACCGGTTCCAACCCCGCCCGCCCGACAATCGCCGCGACGACTACATCCACATCCTCGCGCGTAACCATTTCCACTAGCCCACGCGAACCGCAATACACCGTCACGCCCAACCCTCGACATTCCTTCTCCACAACCGCCGCCGCGTCTTGATCCATTACGCCGACAAGAGCAGGCCGATACTCCCGCACCTGCTTCATTAGCCGATCAAGCTGCGAATTCCCCGAAATTCCAACGATTGAATACCCTTTGAGATGGGAGACAACTTCTAGCGCATTGCAGCCAATAGACCCCGTCGCCCCGAGAATGACCACGCGTGTACCCAATCACTGTCAATATATTCATCTGGCATCCCAATCGCACTCAGAGGGCGCGCAAATAAATTTGTCTACAACTGCGCCCAAATTTGTAGTACACTATCGTGTCTTCCGTTTCTCAGGCCCGGCTATGTGATGCGCAGACGTTTGCTAAATCGAAAAACGCCCTCTTCGCGCCAATACGGCATCGAGCCCCTCGAACCGCGCCGCCTCCTCTCAACGTTCGTCGTCACCACGACAGCCGATAGCGGCACGGGAAGCCTGCGCACGGCAGTTGCATCCGCGAATTCGAACTCTGGGGCTGATACGATAACATTCGACCCCGCCGTCTTTTCCCTTGGATCCCTCCATACCATCACGCTGACAAGCGGACAATTGCAACTGAGCGGCCCCACAACCATCACCGGTCCCGGCCAAGATGTTCTCGCCATTAGCGGGAATCATGCAAGCAGAATTTTCAATATAAGCGCACCGTCGAACACGACTTTCTCGATGAGCGACCTGACTTTTACGGATGGCAGCAGCGCCGATGGCGGCGCTATTGCCATCACCTCGAAGTCGACATTTACTCTCACCCATTGCACGTTCACTAGTAATAGCGCCAACTCTGGTACATTCGGTGGAGGTGCTATTGCGTCCGAAGTCGCAAGTACCCTTGCACTCAACCAGTGCACGCTTACCGGAAATAGCGCAAGCAACTGTTTCGGGGGAGCAATTTTAGTTGTAAAAACTAATCTGAACGTAACGGAATGTAACATATCAAATAACAGTTCTTCGCCCTCCGGCGGCGCCATCGACGTAGATTCGTCGACCGCCATTCTTTCCAATTGCATATTGTCAAATAATTCGGCGCAAGGCGCCGGTGGCGCCATTCTCAGCTACGTATCCGGCCATGACATTGCACACACAAATCCTTTCGTAAGCGCATCCAACTGCACTTTTTCCGGAAACACAGCATTAAATGGCGGGGCCATCGCAAGCAATCCACTTATAACGTTGGGACCGTGCACTTTATCGTTGAATGCCTGCACGTTCAGTGGCAATAGGACCACCTCGAGTTCGACCACTCTTGGTGGCGGTGCGATAAAGATCACTACAACAAATTCAACCATCACTAACTGCACCTTCATCAGCAATGTCAGTGCGAACGTTGGAGGCGCTGTGTACGCTTCGGCCGGAACTCTCACCGCCACGAACTGTACGATCACGTCCAACGCCGCCAATGGCATCAATTCTCAAAAAGTAATGGGTGGCGGCGGAATTTGTACTGAGAGCGGTGCGGTGGTTAAACTCAACAATTCGATCATCACTGCGAACACCACCGTCGTTAACGCGGGTAAAGACATCGCTGGTGCATTCGATGCGTCCAGTTCCCATAATCTTATCAGTGTCATTGACACCAGCAGCAGCGGCATCGTCAACGGAACCAATGGCAATCTCGCCGGAACAACCGCGGCGCCGCTTAATGCAAAGCTTTCAGCCTTGGCCAACAACGGCGGCGCGACACAAACCATCGCACTTCAATCTGACAGCCCTGCGATTAACGCCGGAGACAATTCTCTCTCCGCTGCCGCCGGACTCACCACCGATCAGCGCGGCTATATGCGCGCCGTCGCCACCGTTGATATCGGCGCTTATGAAGTGAACGCCGTGACGGCTCCTGATCCTTTTGATTCAAATAAAACCAGCCTCTTCATAGCTGGCAGTCCACTTGACGATCTAATCTCCATTAGCCGATCCAGTTCAAACCTTTCGGCGTTGATTTCCAACACCTCAGGCACCACGCCGTACACCTTCGCATATGGCGCACTTTCCGGTGCGATCTACTGCTACGGTCTGGCCGGCAACGACAGCATCCTTCAAGACTCAACAACTGATCCGATCAATCTTTCCCTGATTCTCGACGGAGGTGCGGGCACAGACGACTTGGAAATTCGCGCAGGCACTGCCGCATTTTCAAGCGATCTGTCCGCCCTCATCGAAACGATGCACGTCACCAACTCAGCTGCCGTTACATTCGCGACCACGCAGCATCTTGCCGCGCTCAATCTCGACGACGCTACCGCTCAGCTATCTCCTGGCGCTGGAAAGGTACTGGTCCTTAACGGTCTATCGATCCTCAATTCCGCCTCATTGGATCTGGCGGACAACTCCCTCATCCTCGACTACACCGGCCCATCCCCTCTCTCCACAATCAAATCCTACCTCGCCTCCGGCCGCGGCCCTGCTGGTTTCGGCAACGCCACCTGGACCGGCCCCGGCATCAACTCCTCCACCGCCGCCCCTGGCGACGGAATTTGCTTCCAACTCGGCTACGCAGAAAACTCCGACCTGCCGCTGGGGGCTTACTCCACCTGGCAGGGACAAACTGTGGATGGAACTGCGATACTCATCAAATACACACGCGGCGGGGATTCGAATCTGGACGGCGTGGTGAACGACGACGATGTGACGGTCGTGGGGGCTACGTATAACAATCCGGCATTTCACGACTGGTATACCGGCGACTTCGATTACGACGGCACCACGGACGATGATGATGTCACCGCGCTGGGAGCGCTCTATGATCCCAGTGCGGTGCCCATCTAGCGCCGAAAGCGAAAAACAATCGTAGTATTAAAGCCGACGACGCGAAGATCGCGTTTTTTCGTTGTATTACATGGACGCGGGAGTATATTTTCCTCCCGAGAAAGCAGGTCTTGGAGGGTAGATTTTTGAGGTTACATCGTTGGAGTATCGCCGAACCACTGGAACGGCGGATTTTACTATCGGGGCCGGTGCCGCAACTGATGGTTCCGGCGGCGAATACTACCGTTAACTCCGATCGCGGGTATGTGGACGTCGCTTGGAACGATCCTAGCGGGTCGGGGATACGTGCTAATACCATCGACACGAAGGATTTGACGATCAATGCGGTCAAGCCGACGTCGGTGACGGCTGTTAGTGCGGGGGTTTGGCGATATTCGTATACGGGGACACTGCCGCAGGGGTTGAATACGGTCAGTTTTGTCGCGGGGCAGGTGAAGAACAATAACAACGAAGCGAACGCGGCCGGGAGCGCCAGCTTTACGCTCGACAGCGACGGCGCTTATATAACCAACAGTATCGTGCCGTCGGCTATCTATTACGGGGACAATCGGTTTTGGATCGGGTTTAGCGAAAGCATCGACCTTTCGACATTCGATCCCGCGGCCGACATGACGGTCAGCGGCCCCGGCGGTGTGGTCAGCAATGCGATCAAGGACATCAACTGGAACGGGGGGAGTCAGTATCTGAATTTCACGGTGACACTGCCGAATGTTGGCGGCACATATACGCTGACGGTCGGGCCGAACATCGCGGATTCGCTGGGGAATCTGATGAACCAGGATCGCGATACGACCAATGGCGAGGCGACGCAGGATCGATATTCGACGACGTTCACGCTGACGCCGTCGCAGACGATTTATCAGAATAATCTTGACAGCGATCCGGGCTGGAGCGCGACGCCGGGGTCGCAGTGGCAATTTGGGCATCCCACCGGGGGCGGGGGAACGCAATTTGGAAATCCGGATCCGACTTCCGGCCATACGGGCAGCAATGTTTACGGCGTGAACCTGAGCGGCGATTACGACACGACGCCGAACCAGGGCTTTCGCTATCTCACCACCGGCCCGATTGATGTGAGCAACTTCAAACATGTGCAGCTGGATTTCTGGCAGTGGCTGAACACGGATCACATCAATGAGGTGATCGACACGATTGACGTCGGAGACGGGACGTTCTGGACCGGCGTATACAACAATTCGGAGACGCCGACGACGGACAATTCCTGGAAGAACGTCGTCATCAACATCAGCCCGCAGGCGGATCGTCGGCCGGAGCTTTACATTCGGTGGAGTTACCTGATCCAGAACGGCGCTCGGCCGTTTTCGGGCTGGAACATTGATGATGTTTCGATCACGGGCGTGCCGGTGGATCCGAGTCCCGCGCCATCGGCGCCGGACCTGATCATGGGCAGCGACACCGGCCGATATAGCGACGACAACGTCACGAAGAACGACAACTTCGATGCGAATCATCGCCTGGTTTTTCTTGTGAACAACACGATCGCCGGCGCGACGGTTCAGGTTTACCTGGGCTACTACCCGATCGCCTCCGCCACTGCGACGGGATCGTCGACGATCGTGAGCACGACGTCCGGCGACGCGCGACTTGGCAGCGGGCAATCTGTTCTTCACGCGACGCAAACGGTGAACGGCAAGGACGCGTCCGACTGGGTGACGGGGCCAGTTTTGACCATTGACGATCAGCTTCCGATTGTCACGGTGAATTCGCTCACGACTTCCGATACGACGCCGGCGATCACCGGAACGGTCGATCAACCCGAGACGCTGATCAGCGTGACCATCGACGGCACGACATACGCGGCGATCAACAACGGCAATGGCACGTGGACGCTGCCGGACAACACGATCACGACACCGCTGTCATTGGGGGCGCATGAAGTGACGGTGAGCGCTGAGGATTTGGCCGGCAACGTTGGGCCGGATTCGACAAGCAATGAGCTGCTGATTGCGCCGCCGGCGCCGACGATTTCGCCAGAGCCTTCGAAAACCGCGGGGTCGACGAACACGATCAACTGGTCGGCGGTGAACGGCGCGGATGTGTACTGGGCCGAGTATGACAGTGATCCGAATTTCGCGTCGCCGGATGGAAACTCGGGATGGATTACGGGGACCTCGTATACGTTCACCGGCCTGGCGAATGGCGTCACTTACTACTATCGCGTCAAATCCGCCAAGCTCACGCCGGGGTTCACGTCATCGTGGTCGCAAACCAGCGTCGACGATTTCCTTTCCGATTCGCTGAGTAATTCGCAGACGAAAACAGTTCCGGGCGCGGTGGCGCTTGGGCGTGCCAATCTGATCATGTCGGACGATTTCGAGGACGGCGATCTGAATGGGTGGGTGGACGAGCAGAACGCGTATCTCGATCAGGTGACGACGAGCACCGCGGCGGCGGGCAAGTACAGCCTGGATTTGTGGGGGAATGTTGGAACGTATTACCGCACGCTGAACAACATCCAGCCGGCGCGCGTGGATTTTTCGATTCGCGCTGCCGACTACGGCTATCAGGGTTATTTCGATCTGGAAGACTCGGCCGGCAATCGCGGCATTTACTTCTTCATGCAGACCGATCACACGATGGGTCTGTTTGTCGACAACAACCATCAATACAACACGCCGTACGTGACGAACACGTGGTACAACGTCTCGCTGCTTTTGAACTGGACGAGTCACACGGTTGATTACTACGTCAACAACCAACTCATCGCCGCCAATGTGGTGTTCCGCGAACCCGCGACATCTTTTGCGTACCTGCGTCTTTCGAATTACATCAGCCAGTTCAATCCCGAGGCATGGTATGACGAGATCGCGATCTCCAGCAGCCCGACGTACGACTATCTTTCCGCCGGGTCGGTGACTTCGACGCTCATCACGCCGAATCCGTTTAATTCGTGGACGACGCTCAATTTCAACGCGAATACGCCGGCGGGTACATCGGTAACGATTGACGTTCTTGATGCCGCGAACAATGTCTTGGCGAGCAATGTTCCGAACGGCGCGAATCTGAATTCGCTTGGAATTACCGCGCCGTCGATCAAGCTGCGGGCGAACTTGTCCACCAGCAATGCCGCGTTGACTCCGACGCTGCTCGATTGGAATGTCGGCTGGAAGCAGAACGCGGATTTTTATCTGGAAAGCTCATGGTCATCCGCGGAGAGTTCGACGCAGGATGCGGTGGGTCCGACCGCGACGATTACCACTCCGAGCCCCATCACGCGTCAGACGTCGCCGGACACGATGACGATTGTGTTCAACGAGGCGGTGACGAACTTTGATTTGCTGGATTTGCAGCTCACGCGCGACAGCGGGTCGAATTTACTGACGGCCAATCAGACACTCACGACGTCGGACAATATCACATGGACGCTGGGGAACCTTTCGCCGATTGGAATTCAGGCGGGAACGTACAGCCTTTCGTTTGTCAGCGGGAAGACGATCAACGACCAGGTCGGAAATGCGATGACGTCGTCGGTGAATCCGCGCGGCTGGCTGATGAACGCGGTGAACGGCAGCGGCAGCGGGGAGACGATTCGACTGGTGCGGCACGCGCTCAACTCCTCGGTGGTTGATGTTTTCATCAACAACGCGACGAGTACGCCGGATTATTCGGTGAACATCATTTCGCTTTCGAACGTGGGATTGCAGGTCCTCTCGCAAGGAGGGGATGACACAATCATCCTGGATTTCGCGTTCGGTGGCCTGGCGGCGGGTCCCGGGCTGACTGTCAACGGCGGAGATGGGAACGATACGATCCAAATCCTCGGGGCGACGACCGGTCAAACGTTCTCGTTTGCGTCCACGGGGTTCGCGTTCAATCCGAATCCCTTTGCGGCGACGGCGGGGGCGCTGTACTCGGCGGTTGAAACGCTCACATACGACGGACGCGGCGGCGGGGACACGCTCGGGCTGAGTTCGGGCGCTGTGACATTGGTGGGGAATCAGACGTTCAGTTCCGTGGCAATCTCGGGCGCAACAGTGTCGCTTGCAGCGGGCGCGCACGTGATGCGAACGGGCAGCCTTTCAGTTTCGGCGGGGAAACTGGACATCAGCGACGGCGCGGTGATCGTCGATTATTCCGGCAGCAGTCCGCTGACGGCCATTCGCAATTCGATTCTGTCGGGCCGCGGCGGCGCGGGATTTGGCAACGCCACGTGGGCCGGCAAGGGAATCATGTCGACAGCGGCGCAGATCGATCCGATCGCATGGTCGATTGGATATGCGGAGAACAGCCTGCTGCCGCTGGGCGCGTATTCGACGTGGCAAGGGCAAAGCGTTGACGGCACGAGTATCCTGATCAAGTTCACCCGGGGTGGCGATGCGAATCTGGATGGCGTGGTGGATGATAGCGATGTGACGGTGCTGGGGGCGACGTATAACAGCAACCAATTCCATGATTGGTATACGGGGGATTTTGATTATTCGGGGATGACGGATGACAACGACGTGACGGTGTTGGGGGCGCTGTATGATCCGTTGGCGCCGCCGGTTTAGCGCTGAGAATTTCCTCTTAGCCTGCTCCTACCGCATTTCAACAAGAGTGTCATTCTGAGCGGTACTCCGCGAAGGATCCGGCCTTGAAGTAACGAGGCTAGATCCTTCGCGAGTACGCTCAGGATGACATTTGTTGGACAAAATTAAAAAGATATTGACTTGGGCGACTGTCTAGTGTTATATATCTGTAATCACTTAGATGTTCATCCGCATTGAATCATCTTCGGGGGTGCCGATTACCCGGCAGATTGCGGATCAGATTCGGTCACATTCTGCTAGCGGGGCGCTGGCGCCGGGGGATCGGCTGCCGAGCGTGCGGCAGCTGGCGAAGGAGTTGACGGTCAATCAGAACACGATTTTGCGGGTTTATGAGCGATTGACGGCGGAGGGAATACTCGAGCGGCGGCAGGGGGATGGGACGTATGTCGCGGATTCGCTGCCGAAGGGGCGCGCCAAGGCGCAGCGGGAATTGCTGGAGAGCGAGGTCGAACGGCTTGTGCATCGCGCGATCGATCTGGGGATTGAGCAGAAGGAAGTGAGCGATCTTCTCGAAGAATCATTCGCGCGCATTGAAAAGGCGCGCGCGAAGAAAGGCCAGACACCATGAGCGATCAACCTGTCATCGAGATGCGCGGGGTTACGAAGTCATTCGGGAAGAAGCCGGTGCTGCGCGGCGTTGATCTTTCGGTGCCGCCGAGTCAAACGTTCGCGTTTCTCGGGAGGAACGGCGCAGGGAAGACGACGAGCATTCGCATGCTCCTTGGGCTGCTCAAACCGGACGCCGGGGACGTACGGGTGCTGGGTTTTGATCCACAAACGGATGCGATCGAAATCCGCCGGCGCGTGGGATATGTGGCGGAAGATCAGCAGATGTTCGGATGGATGCGCGTGGAGCAGTTGCTTTCGTTTATAGCGCCGTTTTATCCAACATGGGATGCGTCGCTGGCGCGTGAATTGTCCGATCGATTTGAACTGCCGATGAGAACGCGTGTGCGGCATTTGTCGAAGGGGCAGGGCGTGCGCGTGGCGCTGCTGCTGGCGCTGGCGCATCGGCCAAAGCTTGTGATCCTGGACGATCCAACGCTGGGGCTTGATCCGATCATGCGAAAGGAATTTTTGCGCGACGTTGTCACGCATCTGCAGGGCGAGAACGTGAGCGTCTTTTTCAGCTCGCATCTGCTGTATGAAATTGAGCCGGTGGCGGATTCGGTGGTCATTCTGGATCACGGGAAGGTGGTTCGGCAGGCGGCGACGGAAGATCTGCGGGCGCAGGTGAAGCGATTCATCGTTCCGGCAGCGGCGGAGCAGACGGTTGTGTCGATGCCGGGGATTCTCGACGTCAATCGCGCGGGGCGACAGACATCGATCGTGGTTGAGAATGCGGAGGCGGCGCGACGAGCGCTCGCTGCCGCCGGTATCGATGCGCAGGAGCTTGATCTGAATCTGGATGAAATTTTTGAAGCGTACGTGATCGGCCGCCGAAAGGAGGTGCCCAATGCCGAAACTCCTCTGGAAAGAGTGGCATGAGCAGGCGTGGAAGCTGGGATTCGGATGCGTGGTCCTGGCCGCGATGGCGCTGATCGGGCTGCGCTCGCGCGTCCTGCCGGACGAGACGATGATCATGTGGGTTTGTTTCATTGGGCTGCTGTTGCTGCCGATTCTGGCGGTGACGGGATTGATTCCGGCGGAGCGTGCGGAGAATTCATTTGAGTCGCTGCTGGCGCTGCCGGTGCATCCGCGGAAAATTCTGGCGGCGAAGACGTTGATGGGAATGCTGCTGGTGGCGCTGCCGCTGATTGCCGCCGGCGCGGTGAGCTTTGTTGTCGCGGCGAATCGGGAGCTGCCGACGGCTGCGATCGTGCTGCACTATGTGCGGTTCATACTGTCGGCGTTGTGCCTGTTCATGTGGATGCTGGCGCTGACGGCTCGGCTTCCGAATGAAACGCGAGCGTCGTTGCTGTCGATCGGGGTGCTGATTTTGTGGGCGATGGCGAGTGGGATCACAGGGTATTTGTCGCCGTTGACGTTTATTCATCGGCCGGGGTTCTTTGAGGTCCCATACAAACTTCCTGTACTCATCCTTGTTCAACTGGCGATTGCGATCGTTTTGTGGTTCTGGACCTCAATGCGCCTTGTTGCGCCAGTGGAGGAATAAGCATGCAACTCGCCACACCCGCATCGGCATTGGCATGGAAAGAGTGGCGCGAAGTGCGAGCATTTTTGTTGATCGCGCTTGGCGTATTCGTACTGATCCCGCTCATCGGCGGCGTCGAATCCATGTTTCAGTATTCGCATCGGTTTGAAATCTCGGCATCGCCATTTGTTTTCTTTTTCGGGGGAGTACTGGCGGTGTTCGTGGCGGTTGGATCAACCTGCCGGGATCTGAGCGACAGGATCGAAAACTTTTTCCTCTCGCGGCCGATCGACACGCGACAGTGGCTGCTGACCAAATATTTCACTGGCTTGGTTGTGGTTCTTGTCTCCTGCGAGATTCCATTGCTTTTGGAGTTATGCATCAATCGAAACGCGGATACGGGGCCGGCTGCGATCTGGTTCCCATTCCTGTGGACGGCGCTGTACAGCATCGGATTTTTGATGGGATGTCTGACGCGGCGGACGGCGCATGCGGCCATGCTCGGAATCGCGGGGATGCTGCTGCTTTATTTCCTGCCATTCGTTCTGCCGCCGTTGCAGTTTTTGAATTCGTCGACGGTGCTCGATCGTTATCCGTATGAGAATCATCTTTACGGTGAGCTGTTCGCGTTTGCCGCGGGAATGCTTGTCATCGCGGCGAGTTGCACGGCGCTGGGAATAGTGGCGGTGAAGCGTGAATGGCAGATCTCGGCGGGGCCGAAGCTGATGTATGCGTCGATCTCATCGGTGCTGCTGATCGTGCTGGCGTCGGCGGCGTTTCAGCTTGGGACGAACATGCCGATTCTGCAGCAGGTTGATCTGCCGAAGGATGAATCGGTGCGGGAGATGTTTCTCGATGGGGATAAAGGTTATGTGCTCACTGCAGCGAAGCGAATGCATATGACTGGCAAGGGGAACCAGGTTGAAATCGACTCGTTTGTCCGCAGCATCGATCTGAGCAATTCCGAAATAAAACTCGGGGCGCCGACAAAAGTGGAAAACGCATTCGCATATGAGTCAAACGCCAGACGAGTGACCGCCGCGGGCCATCCTGAGATTGTGTATGTCGCCACTTATCTTGAAGACAACGTTCCGGATGTTGCGACGGTTGTTCTCAAGCTGGCGCGGCTCGACAAAGGAACGGAGGATCAGATCGATGTATTGTGGCGCATTAACATCACTCCGAACGAGCACTTTGACCCGATCACGACGCACATTTATCAGGATCGGCTGTATGTTGTCGGGTCTCGTCTTGTGACGTTCGACATTTCCGATCCGTTTTCGCCGAGGAAATTGTCGGATGCTCCGTTTCGTTTGGCGCACCTGCCGCAGATTACAGGTGGGGATGTCGTGTCGATCATGCTGCCGCAGATTCCTGATCTGCCGGCACGGGAGCGGCTGGCTGTCGCGGCGAAAGGTCAGCTTTATGAAAGCGAATTGGCTGGTGATGTTCTCTGTGCGTGGGCAAATGACGCTATGGTGGCGTATCGCCTGACTGGCATTTCCGATACGACTGGAACATTCAGAATCGTGGGCCGATATGAACCGACGCTGCTCGAGCGTTTCGTCGGAGCGTATTACTACAACCACTTGAGGATCAAAGGCGATCGACTGTATGCCACGAGCTCGCGCTATAGCGCGTACGCGAATCCGCACATCGCAGTGTTTTCGCTTCGACCGACGCAGGTCTTGAAGCCAATCGCGCATTTCGCCGCGCCGGGCGCGGAGGTTGCGGCGCCGCTCGCGAATGGAGATGCACTGGTGGGGGGGTCGAAAGTGTGGCGCATTGGACCGCCGCCTGAACGTCGGTGAGTTTCGAAGTGTTGCGTTTACACCAGCGCCCGCGGGCGCATCCAGGTGTCTAGCGCTGGGGTTAATAATGACACGGCGAAGAGTGCTACGTACGCGCCCGTCGCTACATCGACGTAGAGTTGAAAAACGGCGGTGAGCACACCGATGAGAACCGCTGATACCGCGCGGCCTCGGCGGTACATCGGTCTTACTGCTGGCGCAGGGGCGAAGAAGAATGCCACCAGCGGCAATGCGCCGGCGAGCATTTCATAATTGACAAACGTGACCGCCAGTTTCCACCCGATGCCGGGTTCGCGCAGGGGAAGCCAGTGCCATTCTTTGGCTGTGTCGGTGATGACGGCTGGGACGGGGAGAATCAAGAGAGATAAAAAAGCGGTAAGGAAAATCAGCAGCGGGATGCGGAAGTCGATCAAGCCGTGATAGAGGAGGAATAATCCGCCGATGATGACGGCGACGGCGCTGGCGGCGCCGATCGGCGCGGGATGGCCGCCGATGATCAGGTCCTCAAGTGGCGGCATGCGATCGCGAACTAAATCCTCCAGGGACAACGATGAACGATCCGGCCGCTCGGTGCCGGAGGTATAGAAGATCAGGCGCTGGCTGGCGGGCTCGCGCCAAAGGGCATCCTGCTTTGGAATAGTTGGTGTCGAGATCCACGGATCGCGGATGCGCTGCGGCGGCGCCTGCGGGCCCTGCGCGGGGGCGGCGGCGTCGTTGACGTCTCCGTAAAACGCATGGCGCGCTTGCAGAACCGTGTGCGGAACGAATTGCGTGCGGAAAAGCACCGTTAAGAATAATGAGACCAGTAACACGGGATGCACGCGGCTGGAGCCGAGGCCGCCGAGGAGCCATGTCAGCGCGACGAGTAGCATCGCGGCGGCGGGAATCACGGGCCACAGTGGGGCCAGTGCGGGTTGATTGGGGAGGTATGCGCTAAACAGGTGCGGCGGGAGCGTGAGTGACAACAGGATTGCGAGCCAGCCGACGTGGGTGTAGCTGATTCCGGCGCCGCGGAGGCCGACGCGGCGCCAGATGAATGCAGCGCCGATCGCGGTCATGAGGGTCATAAAGATGACGCCGATCGCGCGCCAGCCGAAGAGCAACAGGCCGGCGGTGACCGGGAAAACGGCGCCCATCAGGTGCATCGCGAAATAGCGAGGCACTGTCATTCCGCTGTGGAGCACCGTCGGCGCTTGCGCGGATAGCGGGTGGCTCGCATAAAGCAGGTGGACCGGCTCTTCGACGGCGGTTGTGCTTTCGGTCGGGGTTTCCAGATCGGACACGACGCCAGATTAAGAGCGTCACGGAAAAACGCCAACACCTGTCCTGCCGGCTGCAACGCGGGCCATCTCTTTACGTGTAGATGGATAGGAGCACCTGACTCGGAAGCAGGTGGTGGAAGTGAAAGGTGGAGGATAGAATCGTGACGTTGCGTAGCAGCCAGGACAAGGAAGTGATCGAGAACGGGGACAGGTGAATTGTGGCGTTAGATCAGCGCGTCGAAGCGTTGCGGGAAAACATACGGCAGGTCTTTCTCGGTCACAGTCGCGCTGTCGATCTCCTGCTGATCGCGCTGCTGGGGCGGGGGCATGTATTGATCGAAGACGTTCCGGGGGTGGGGAAGACCGTCTTGGCGCGATCGCTGGCGCGCAGCATTGACTGCAAATTTACGCGTATTCAGCTTACACCGGACCTGCTGCCGTCTGACGTGCTTGGCGTGTCGATTTTCAATTCACAGACGCAATCGTTCGATTTCAAACCGGGGCCGGTTTTCGCAAATATTGTTTTGGCCGATGAAATCAACCGCACGACGCCGCGAACACAGTCGGCGCTGCTGGAGGCGATGAGCGAAGAGCAGGTGAGCGTGGAAAACCAGACGTTTCCGCTGCAGCGGCCATTCATGCTCGTCGCGACGCAGAATCCGTTTGAGTTCGAAGGCACGTATTATCTTCCGGAAAACCAGCTGGATCGCTTCCTGCTTCGTATTTCGGTGGGATACCCGGAGAGGTCGGCGGAACATCGAATTCTCACCACGCAACCCGGGCGGAACGCGTTGGATGAGTTAAAGCCGGTGCTCAAGGCAGCGGATATCATTGCGATGCAGGACATGGTGCCGAGTGTGCGCATGGATCCTGCCCTGGTGGAGTACATCCTGGACATCATTGAAGCGACGCGTCATCACGAGCAGTTACATTTGGGCGTGTCGCCGCGCGGGGCGCTGGCATTGACGCAGGCAGCGCAGGCGTCAGCACTGCTATATGGGCGCGATTACGTGACGCCGGACGACGTGAAGAGCCTGACGATTCCAGTCTGCTCGCATCGCGTGATCAGCAAGACGTACCTCCATAACGGTGACGCCAATGCGACGCAGCGGGTGCTTAAAGAGATTCTCGATCAGCTCCCGACGCCGACATAGCAGACCTACAATTGCCAGTTGGAGGGGTTGGTGCGTACGTGAAATGCGGGCATGGTTTTTCGACCCCAACAATCTCGAAACACGCCGAGCACGCTGACCCCGGTGCGCAAAAAGCTGCCCTGGGACTTTTCGGTGACCGGCCTGGTTTACTGCTCGATGATGATGTTCATGGGCATGGCCGCGATCAACTCCGGCGCGAATCTTCTGTATGCAGTATTCGGATTGATGATCGGAGTGCTGCTCGTTGCCGGCTGGATTTCGCGCCGGGTGCTGCGGCGTTTGGCGGTGCACCGAATCATGCCGGAAACGGCGGTGGTCGGTGAATCAACAACCCTCACCTACGAATTCACCAATACGAAGAAGATCTGGCCGAGTCTGTCGATCTCGCTCGGCGAACTCGACGGCACCGAAGCGTTCACCAAGCAGCCGTTCTGTTACATGCTGCACGCTGCGCCTGGAATGACCGCGACAGTACCAATTGAAGTTATCCCCAAGCGCCGTGGCAAATATCAGCTCGAACGATACCAGCTCAGCACAAGTTTCCCCTTCGGGTTTATTAAGCGCGCTGTTACCGCAAAGCAAAAAGATTCGATCATGATCTACCCGAGCCTGGCGCAGGTCGATCCGAAGCTTTTGCAGCTTTGTCGATCCGCCGACCAGAGCGGCGCCACCATGCGCCCGCGGCAGGGGGGCAACGATGAGTTTTACGGCGTCAAGGAATTCCGCTCCGGCCATAACCCGCGTCATATTTACTGGCGGCGGTCCGCGCGAACAGGCGTTCTCGTTGCCAAGGAAATGACGCAAGTCGCGCCGCCGCGGCTTGTCCTTCTGGTCGACACATTCCTTCCGGATCGAACCATCGAATCGCATGCGGCGGTGGAATGCTCGATCGCGATGGCCGCATCATTGGCCAGCAGCGCACTCGAAGACGGATTGCTGGTTGGCCTGTGCGTCTGGAGCAAGCGGTGGATCACGATCCCGCCGCACCGTGGCAAGCGCCAGCGACGCGATCTGCTCGCTGTTTTGGCGCAGCTTCCGCTGAACACGACTCATGACATCGCGCAGCTGCTTCCGGCATCACAGGGTCAGCTTGACGCGATGGTCACGCCGGTCTTGTTTACGTCCGGCGATGTGAATCCAGCGCTGTTCGATCGCAGCCGACTCGGCCTGGTCGCGCTCTCGTCAAAGTCCCCGACCGGCACGCGATATTTCAAATTCTCCCCGCGCGTTCATTTCGAACAGTCCGTTCCCACCGATCAAATCCCAACACCAGCCAAAGCGGGGGCGAATCATGTATGACATCAAGCAGTTTCGGCCGACGCTGTACGTGGTCCTGTTGCTGGGAGTGCTGGGATTTTCCCTGGCAGCGCAGTCGCCGGGGCTGTGGATTATTGCAACCGGTTTCATTCTGTTTCACGCGTGGTTGATGGGAACGAATAGTTTTTCGCCATTACCGCGGGCTGTGGCCAATGGGCTCACTCTGGTGATTCTATTGTACGTGGTGCGGCAAGTGGTTCTGGTGGGCTCGACGGGAGCAGTCCTTGCAATCGGGCAATTCCTGGTGTTCCTGCAGCTCATTAAACTGTTTGAATACCGAGCTAATCGCGATTCGGCGCAATTGCTGGTTCTGAGCCTGCTGCTGATGGTGGCGGCGATGATCAGTACCGCGAGTCTGCTGTTTGCGACGGTGCTGGTGATCTACCTGTTTTTGGCGCTTTATTCATGTCTGCTTCTGCATCTGAAGGTTGAAGCGGACACGGCCAAGGCGGTGCTGGCCGACGCGCAGCTTAAGGTGAATCCCGCGACGCTGCGGCAGGATCAGCGGTATTTGTCGAGCTCTATGCGGCGATTGACCGCGCTGGTTTCGACCTCCGCGATCCTGGCGGCGGTGATGGTGTTTTTGTTCTTCCCGCGCGGGGGAACGGGCGCGCTGTTCAACGGGCTGCAATTTCGGCCGTCGCAGACGCTGACTGGATTCAACGACCAGGTGAGCTTCCAGCAGGTGGCGCGGATTACGCAGAACGAGGAAAAAGTTGCCGACGTTCGCGTTTCGAAGAACGGCGTTCCCGTGGAGGGGACGGACACTTTGCTGCTGCGCGGGGTGACGCTGGATGTTTACGGGGGGAACGATCCGGAGACGCGAAACGCGTGGAAATGGTTTCATTCTCCCTCGTCGGTCGCGTCCGGCCCGGTGCTGGCGCACGAGTCGCACACGATGGGCAAGCCGTTCGGCGACGACAAGATCGAACAGGTGATTCGGCTGCAGGCGACCGGGACAAAGGCGCTATTTGCCGTCGCGGGTCCGTGGATGTTCCAGCCGTCGCGGCTCGTGAATCAGTTTGCGTATGCCGACGACGATCAGACGCTGCAGACCCTGGAGCCGTTGTATCAGGCGATGGAATACACGGTGGTTTCGACTGGCGTGATCAAGGGTTCAGATGATGGGGGTTCACCAGAAGGGCCGCAGTCGCGAATCGATCCGAAGATCGCCGAATTCGCGCGATTGCCGGAGGTGTGCGGAACGAACGCGCAAGGGGTTCCGCTGGCGCAGGCGCGGGGATCGGCGCGTGTGTCGCCGCTGGATGAGCAGATCGCGCTGAACATGGAGCGCTATCTGCAATCGCACTTTGAATACACGCTGGATCTGACTGACGCGAGAAAGATCATGCAGGGGCAGGATCCGATGGTGGCGTTCCTGTACGACCTGAAGCGCGGGCACTGTGAATACTTCGCCGGCGCGATGACTTTGATGTGCCAGTCGCTGGGAATGCAGGCGCGGATGGTGGTGGGGTTCAAATGCGACGAGTTCAACACGGTAGGGGGCTTCTACGAGGTGAGGCAGTCGCATGCGCATGCCTGGGTGGAAGTGCTGTGCGCTGATCACACCTGGAAGACATTCGACCCGACCAGCGGGCGCGAATCGGGGCCGCGGAATAAGACGGCATGGATGCGCGTGAAGCATTTCTTCGATTTCCTGGAATACAAATGGGCGACGTCGGTGGTGGCATATGACGGCGACTCGCGCGACAACCTGATCGAGCGCATCGACAACAACCTGACCAACAGCGCCCTTCGCGGGAATGAATCGATGAGCAACCTGAGAAACTGGCTGCAAGGCGACATGTTCATCACGTTGTCTTCGAAAGTGCTCGGCGGGCTGGTTGGGTTCATGGTGTTTGTCGTGTTCGTTGCGATCCTGTGGTTCCTGATCGAGCGCTGGCGCTTGCACCGGCGGGCGGCGCGGATCGGCCTGGATGCGCTGCCGCCGGCGGATCAATTGCGCTTGGCGCGGCAACTCGGTTTCTACGCGGATTTGATGGATCTGCTGGAGCGCCGGCACATTCACCGGCCGAGGCATTTGACGCCGATGGAGTTCAGCAAATCGCTGACGTTCCTGCCGAGTGAAGCATACGAGACGATCCAGCGCCTGACGCGGATTTTCTATCGCGTGCGATTTGGAGAGGCCCAGGTCAGCGGCGCCCTGCGACGGCGGTTGGATGCGGTAATCGATCAGTTGAGAGAGTGCATGCCGCGGAGGGTGGAGGCAGAAGGCACGACACAGTAGTTAGCGGTTCAAAACGGCTTGCTACTTATGGTAAACTAACATCATGATCGATCCCGTTGATTTACAGGAGCTGCTGGAGCAGGAGCCATTCGAAGCGTTTCGTATCCGAATGTCTGATGGCGAAACCTATGACATTGTGAATCCCGCTTTGGCGGTGGCCATGGACACCAAGCTGTTTCTGGCGATGCCACGTGATCGTTGGAAGTTCCTGTCTTATATCAACATGACGAGTGTCGAAAACGGCGGCATGTCAAAGCGCCGGCGGGTGCGGAAATGATTGCTTGGGGATAAGCGCTGCGATATAACGCTCGGCCCTTAAAGAAGGAGAGCGTGATATGGAACGGACGTTGATTATCTTCAAGCCGGATGCGGTGCAGCGGGGGTTGTGTGGGGAGATTCTGACTCGATTTGAGCGCAAGGGATTGCAGCTGGTGGGGATGAAGATGATGACGATTCCGAAGCAGCTGGCGGAGACGCATTATGCGCCGCACAAGGGTAAGCCGTTTTATGAGGGGCTGGTGAAATTCATGACCAGCTCGCCGGTGGTGGTGCTGGCGCTGGAGGGGAAGGATGCGATCACGATTGCGCGGAAGATGATGGGCGCGACGTTTGGAAGCAAGGCCGAGCCGGGGACGATTCGCGGGGATTTTGGGGTGAGCAATTCGTTCAATTTAATTCACGGATCCGATTCGCCGGAGGCGGCGCAGCGGGAGTTGGGGTTGTTTTTCAAGGCGGACGAATTGCAGAAGTGGCAGCCGGCGTCGCAGGGGTGGGTTTATGATATGAGCAAGGGGTCGGCGGAGTGATGGGGATAGGCAGTTGCTCGTTTTTGGTTGCCGTTCGGCGTGAGCGTTGAGAAGAACGAGGCGACGCTGCGAGCGATAATCGATGTTCTTGCTGCCGCAGAGGATCAATACCGCGAATGGCTGGCGGATCGAGAGGGCTCACATTTACGGCGGCGATCAGGTCGAGTCGACCGGTAGCCTAGGAGCGATACCACACTCACGCCCAGCGCCGCCGACGGTTCAGGTATTGGAGCGGTCGAGAGGGTGAACGTATAGAACTCAGTACCGTTGGCGCTTCCAGGATCGAATCCCCCGGCATTAATATAATCTAGCATGTACGCACTGGCCGCGTAGTCACCGGGGTCAGCCTGGAACGAGCCGGACCCGAATTCATCCGTGTTGGCCGGCACAGTCACGGAAAATAAAGCCGATGAGCCGTGAGGAGTTATGGAGAAGGTTGCGCCCGAACCGAGGTCGACCCCGGAACCGAGGAACACATTACTATTCATGATGGTGTAGCTGTAATAGACTGTTAGCGGATCCCCGACGACGGAAATTCCCGCCTCGCTGTACGCCCATGCATAAGCGCCGCCGACATCACTTTCCGGACCCGGCGCGGATGTATGAATAGAGAGAGAACCGTTTGCGGAGATGGAGTGGCCAGTGATGCCGTCGAAATATGCAGACGTGCTGGCCCCTGATGTAACGTGCCCGAATGCGGCGCTTTCGCCGACGGAAGCACTGAGCAGTTCGTCATCTTCCATTTGGTGATCTCCCAAGAAGTCCCCAATGATTCCTCCGAAATTGGTCGCGGAGGCGCCGGCGTACGCCTTGCTGATGGTGGGGCCGACAGTCGCTGTCCCACTCGCTATCGTCGCTGTTAACACCAGGATCGCCAGCGCAAGCAAAGCTTTGGCACTTCTCATCGTAACCTCCAATTCCCACACTTGTTCGGCCGCCTTGTTTACCGTCGTCACTCGCGCAAAGCAAGAAAAAATAAAACAGAATTTTTAAATATTTGCGAATGGAGAAATGTCAGATCGCCGCTCGTCGAACTTTCCATCGCCACCGTAAGCGCTCCTGACGAAAGGGGATAACTTCAAGAACAATTTAGGGTCATTTTTGATTTTGACCCAAGCGGACAACGAGTCGTTTGAAGGCGGCGAGCGGCGAGTTGGTGTTGTGACAACTTAAGAGGGTGTCTAAGAAGGTACAGCAATTGCACGCAACGGTGTATGTCGGCAAGGAGGCCCGATGGCACGGAAGCCATATCAGACCGATCTGACGGATCAGCAATGGAAAGAACTAGAGCCACTGATTCCTCCCGAACATCCTGGCGGTCGGCCACGCGATCAAGACATGCGCGAGATCGTCAATGGCATGTTGTACGTGCTGCGCACCGGTTGTGCCTGGCAACACATGCCCCATGATCTTCCCAATCCCAAAACCTGCTGGTTCTACTTCAATCGCTTCTCCAGCGATGGCACCTGGGGCACCATTGCCGAGACGCTGCATCCGGCAGCTCGCCTGCGCAGCGGACGAGATCCTGCTCCCTCGCAAGCGATCGTCGATGCTCAAAGCGTCAAGACCACAAAAAAAGGGGCGCTGCTGGAAGCATTGGTTTTGATGCTGGAAAACGCGTGAAAGGACGCAAGCGGCACGTGGCGGTGGATTCACTGGGATTGCCGATGGCGCTGGTGGTAACCGGAGCGCAGGTTCACGATTGTCAGCCCGCTGCAGTGGCGAATTTATTCGTGCGTCTGCGTCAGATGCTGCAGCGCGCCAAGCAGCGACTGGGACGCTGGCCGCGGCTAAATGAGGTGTTTGGCGATAAGAACTATCGCGGTACCGCGGACATGTGGGCCAAGCAGATGGGCTTTTCTTTGCATCGCATCGAGCGAATCGCCGAAGGATTCGAGGCTTTGCCCAAGCGTTGGGTGGTGGAAAGAACGTTTGCATGGTTCTACAACTTCCGACGATTACTGTTTGACCTGGAGTACAAGATCAGCAACAGCGAAGGCATGCTGTGGCTCGCCGGAATCAGCATGCTCCTCCAGCGTCTCTGGCCAAAACCGGCTTCTTAGACACGCTCTAAGAATGCCGAATTGCTAAAGCCCTGTCGTGCCGGGCGGGGGGTTTTATCTGCGCTGCGGCTGGAACACGTTGTTGAACGCTTCGCTGGAGACGCCTTGGTTGGCGAGGCCGTTGGGGGCGATGTTGATGGTGAAGCCGGATTGGTCGCTTCTGGCGTCGTAGTAGACGCGGAGCATCATGAAGAAGGCGTCGAACTTGCGGAGGATCGCGATGCTGCTGCCGACGTCGTCGTTCTGGGAGAAGTCGAAGCTCTCGCTCAGGATCATCGTGTACTTTCGGCTCAGCTCATAGCTCGTCGAGATGGTGGTGATGTTGGAGTTGAGCAGTTCGATGTAGCGCGTGCCGAAGAAATAAGAGACGTGCGGGTCGTGACGGACGGCCATGCCGATCGATGCGGTGGCGAGGCGATGCTGGATGGCGTTGTACTGCGCGTCGGCGAGCATGACGGTGGAATCGCTGACGCGCCACGTTGCGTCGGAGTTAATGCTGTCGCGTGGGATCGAGGCTTCGGGGAGTGAATCGAAGAAAAGGCCACGGAAGCCGGCGGGATTGAGCTCGCGCGTGGGCGGCTTATTCGCGAAGAAGTTCCCTTCAATATTCAAAGTGAAAACATCGACGCTGCGCCATCGCCCCGGCCCGCCGCGTTGCGTTTGCCAGCGCTGGTGCAGGCCGAGCTGGATCGCGGAGATGTCGTTGATGCGATCGACGTCTTCATCCCATACGTAGAGCTTGGCGGGATCCACAGACTGTGCGCTGGTGAATAGATGGAGCTCCGGCTCAATTACGTGACGCAGGCGATGCAGGTCGAATAGATCGGATTTGACGGAGTCGTCGACGGCCCAGAATGCGGTGGTGACGCGCACGCCGGTGCCGGCGAAGGGGCGAAGTTCCTCGGCGGCGTTGGGGGAATTGGAGTAGCCGGTGTAGCGGCCGACGACGTATGGCACGACTTTGAATTCGCCGGCGGTGAAGGGGTAGTCGATTTCCTGGCGGAAGTCGCCGCGATACATCTGGTCTTGTGAAACGCGCGGAGGGCCGGTGGCGCCGACGAGGCCTTGCGATGGAAGGCCGGGCGTTGCGACGTTGTTGAAGCCCTGCTCGGCAAGCGTGTAACCGGAGCGATTGAAGCGCAGGCCGGCCAGTGAGTTGTCGCTGAAGAAGGTGAAGTTGTCGCCGCCGAAGCTGTCGCCGATGCGATGGAATCCAAGCTGCGGCTCGCGCTCGACTTCGAATTGTTCCTGCACCTGATCGCTGGTGGTGACAAAGTTGTTCGGCTGGAAATTAGCGCCGAAGGTAATCGCCTGCGTGTTGGTCTGCTGTTTCAGATAAAGCGATACATCGTGCGGCTGCTCATTACTGTTCCATTCGCGCTCGAAATATTCTTCGAGGAACGTCGCGTCGCTGACGTAACCGACACGAAGCTGGACTTGCCAATCCTCGGGAAAGAAATGTTGATGTTCGAGGAGCATGTGGCCGCGGAAATCGTACGGCGGATTGACATTGGTGCGATTCTCGCCGAATTCGTCGTGGCCGTGGTCATAGACGAAGTATGAGCGGAAATCGCCTTCGAAATTCCATGGCTCTCGCGTGGTCTCGGTGATGAACCCGCCTCCGTAATCGGCGTTAAGACCGGCCGCGGGGCCGCGATCGCCGTAGTAATCCAGACGATAGGCCACATCCATGTCATGCAGCGGCGGCTGGCCGAGCGATTCGAACAGGCCCCATTCGGTCCGGACCGTTGGTCCAAATCGGCTGGAGTTCCCGAATTGCAAATCGCGCAGCGGAATCCCGCGCTCAGTGATCGAACCCCCGGCGGCCGGGAAATAAAAGAACGGCACGCCCCAGGCGCGCATGGTTACATCCGATGCATTAAAATTCGTTTGCACCCCAAGCTGCGGGTCCCCCGTGTCGATCTGGCGGACATAAGCGCGCTCCGCGGCGATGCTCAGCGATGGTGTCGCGAATTCGCTTGTGGTGAGCTGCACATGCTCGGCGGTAAATTCCTGCCGCGACATCATGCGAATCGTCTGCGCCCGCATGATCGCCGGCACCCCGCGGCGCGGATCTGTTGTGTGGAAGACGGCATCCGTCAGCACGGCGCGATCGGTCGCCAATTCGTAATAAGCTCGCTCAGCCGTCAGTCGCTGCTCCCCCATCTTTGCATTGGCCGGCGAGTAAACGATGCGCGCATCGCCTTCGATGTAGACGGCTTCGGTCGCTTCCTGGATGGAGCGGACATCGGATTGCTTCGCGTCTTTCAGATTCCGAAGTGTTGAGAAGAGGACAGCGCGTTCGGCTTGAAATTGAAGCAGGCCGCCGGAGTTGTCGCGATAGATCAGCAGCACCCCGCCGGAGAGAACGGCGGCAACGTGATGATCGTCGGTGTCGACCGTCTGTACGAATTTGAACTGAGCGGACATCGGCGTGAGCTCGCGCGCTTTGCGCGTCGTCGCGGTGGTCGTTGAAACCGTCGTCGCGCGCCGTTCAGTCGGGGGTTCGCCAGTGACCAGATTTTTTCCACTGCGGATGCCGACAGCGGTTTTATAAAGATCGGACGAGGACAGATCGCGCGCGGTGCGCGAGTCGGCGGTAATCCGCACGTCACCTCGGACGATGGCGGTGACGATGAGGCTCGGCCCCGAGCGCGTGATGCCATTCTGATTCGCTGAAGCGTCGCCGATGAGAGCGATTTGAGCCTGCTGTTCGTCGATGACGCCTTGCCGAATCGGACTTAGCCAGACGACGGCGGATTTCGCTTTCAGCGTGATTTGATCCAGTGAGATCGCAACCGGGCCGTCGAGTTGGACGACGCTGGTCGTGTCCTGGGTCCACGTGGCGGCGCTTCGCGCCTGAATGCTTAAATTCTCAACTGGAGGCTGGTATTGAGCATGCGAGATAGCCGCGAACAGAAGCGGAGCAAGTACCGCGGCAATCCATCCTCGTTGCACTAAAGCGGACTCCTTCCAACGGCCGGATCGTGACCATGCTCACACAGCGGCGGCATTATAGAACCGCTGGAAAATGCGTCAATTCAGACGTTGAAGCGAAGAGGCCATTAACTCGTTATACTTTTGCTTCGCAAAGGAGTTTTCAAATGAAATTACGGTTGATGCTGACGGTGCTGCTGGCGATTTCACTCGTTGGAGCGCGGGCGCGAAATCGGCGTCCTGCGTCGCAACCCGCCACGGCGCAAGCGACCACTCAAGCGAGCACATTCCCGACGGCCAATGAACTGTTCGCCAAGTTGAAGAAGATCAAGAAGCAGAAGGCGGACGAGCCGAAGGTGGCGTATTTCAATTTGACCCAACCAATCGTTGAGAAGCCTGCGGATTTTTCGTTCTTTGGCGAGAACATCACGACGCCGCTGGAAGATCTGCTCGACCGTTTGCATCAGGCAAAGGATGACAAAAACATCAAGGCGGTGCTGATCACCCTGGGCGATTCGGGACTGAGCCTGGCGCAGGCGCAGGAAGTTCGCGATGCGCTGACGCAGATTTCCAAGAGTGGGAAGAAGACATTCGTATATGCCGATTCATTCGACACCGCGTCTTACACCTTGGCCAGCGGCGCCACCGACATCTGCATGATGAGCGGCGGCGACATGATGATTCCCGGCGTCGGGATGGAAGCGACCTTTGCAAAAGCAACCCTCGACAAGATCGGCGTCCAGGCGGATTACATCCAGATCGGCGAGTTCAAAGGCGCCGACGAAGAGCTGACGCGAACCGGGCCCAGCGACGAGCTGCGCGGTGAGCTGAATAAACTGATGGATTCGTTGTACGGACAGATCACCGAAGGCATCGCGTCGCATCGCAAGCTGCCGATTGAGAAAGTGAAGGCCACGATCGACGAGGCGCTGCTAACGGGGGAAAAGGCCAAAGAGCGCGGCTTGGTGGATCATCTGTGCGCGGTCGACGACCTTCGCGAGCTGATCTCCAAAGAAGTTGGTGAAAAAATCGATCTGGTTCACGACTACGGGCAGGAATCGCGCGAAGAAGTGGACATGTCCAATCCGTTCGCGTTTTTCTCGATGATGATGAAGAAGCCGGAGGTTTCCGATAAGCCGACGGTGGCGATGATTTACGCCGACGGGGTCATCGTCGACGGGCGCGGCGAGCAGGGGATGTTCGGCGGTTCGGGCGTGGGCTCCGACGACATCCGCCGGGCGATGCGCATGGCGCTGCGCGATGACAACGTGAAAGCGATTGTCCTGCGGATCAATTCACCGGGGGGAAGCGCGCTGGCGAGTGAAGCGATGTGGCAGGCGGTGCGACATACATCGGAAAAGAAGCCGGTCATCGTGAGCATCGGCTCCATGGCGGCCAGTGGCGGGTATTATCTCGCCTCCGCCTCCGACACCATCTTCGCCGACCCGACCGCAATCGTTGGATCCATTGGCGTCGTGGGCGGCAAGTTTGTCATCAAAGATCTTTACTCCAAGATCGGCCTTTCCACCGAATCATTCACCCGCGGGAAGAACGCCGACCTCTTCACCTCCACTCATCCCTTCACCGAATCCCAGCGCCAGATGGTCACGAGCTGGATGAAGCAGACATACGAGCAGTTCACGCAGCGCGTGATGACGACGCGCAAGGGCAAGATTCAAGACATCGACAAAGTCGCGCGCGGGCGCATCTTCCTGGCATCGGCAGCCAAGGATTTAGGAATGGTCGATGAGATTGGCGGCACCGAAGACGCGATCGCCTATGCCGCGAAAAAAGTCGATCTAAAGCCCGGCGAATATGATGTGCGAACGATTCCTGGCCCCAGGTCTTTCGCGGATCTGTTCACTGGCGGCGCCGGGCGCGATGCGCAGACGCCGGTGAATCCGGATGCGATGCGCGTCGCTGCCGATTCCGTACTTCGGGCCGTTGCCCCATCGGTGCGAAAAGTCATCGGCCAGCAATTGCAGATGATCGAATTACTGCAGGCTCGGCCGGTAATTTTGACATCACCGGTGATTCTTTCAATTCATTAATGGGCTCGCGCAGTCTCGGCACGGCATTTGCCTTCTCCTTTAAAGCACAAGCGTGCTTTTGAAAGGAGAATATATGTTAGAGACTGCTACCCAATTGATGCCTGTTGCTGCCGCGGGCTGGGCGTTTCTCGTCTGGCTTTTTGGCGGTGGATTTGGTTTGGCGCTGCTGGTCTTCATCGTGCTCAAGGCACTGGGCCGGTAATCGCCTTAGGATTCAGTCGTAATTGCGCGATGAAAAGCGCGCCTTGCGATTCAAGTTCATGATTCCGCGTGGTCTGGCATAGGCCGCGCGGTTCTTTTTGCGCAGTGCCTCATCGATCTTTCGTTCCTTGCGCCTCCGGATTATCTTCTCTGCCACAATGTTGGGCTTCGGGAAACGCGATCAGCCCACGGGTGCGCGCGTCAGCACCAAACTCTGCACGACGAAATTCAATGGGAAATACCCCCACGTCGGACTCTATGACGTGCGCGATCGCTCGGTCTGGGTCGCCAAGCCTCTCTCCGGGCAGGCCATCCGCACGTCGCACGCGCGCCTCATCACCGGCGCTGAAAACGCCACCAGCACCGTATGGAAAGATCGCTTCATCTGCTTCTGGTTCTATACCCCCCGCACCGGCGAAGGATACATCCACGGCTACCCGATTGACTGGGAAGAAGCGCACCTGCTCGTCCGCATCGATCCCAACTGGGACTATGACCGCCAGCAGCTCATCCCGCCGCACCTGGAAGATCATGTCAACGCGAATCTCGAGCGCCAGTTCAAGCACGGCGAGCGTATCTTCAATTTCTTCATTCACTCAAAGCTGAAATACCCCTTCAGCCTGCATTTTATCGGACAGCACGCGACGGATTCGCAGTTCTACGTGAAGCGCAACGAGCCTAAAACATAACTTTATTTTTTGCGACCAGCGTGGTGGATGGCGCCCATGGTCAGATAAAATTGCACGGCTATATCGATTGTGCCAAATAGCCGAATATACGGATAAGCCGTTTGGTTTTCCGGACAAGGATGGATTTTCATGGCTGAGTTCTCGTCGCCGAATATCAAGACATTTCAGGTTTTTCCGGACGTGCCGGAGCCACTGCAGCCGCTGCTCGAGCTGGCGCACAACATGTGGTGGGTCTGGCATCCCGAGGCGGTTGAACTGTTCCAGCGCCTCGACCGCAGGCTCTGGGAGCAGGTCTATCACAACCCGGTGAAGATGCTCGGCACGGTCGAGCAGTCAAAGCTCGCAGCGCATGCGCAGGACGAAGGCTACTTGGCGCAGCTCAATCGCGTGCATGCGTCTTTCAAGCGCCACCTGGAAGAAAAGGGCTGGTTCCAGCAGCATCACACGGACAAGAGCAAGATGCTGGTCGCATATTTCTCAGCGGAATTCGGCGTGCACGAATCGCTGCCGATTTATTCCGGCGGCCTTGGCGTGCTCGCGGGAGATCATCTCAAATCCGCCAGCGAAATCGGCGCGCCGCTGGTCAGTCTCGGCCTTTTGTATCGCAACGGCTATTTCCAGCAGTACCTCTCCGCCGATGGCTGGCAGCAGGAAGCGTATCCGGAGATGGATTTTTACAATCTGCCGATTGAGCAGATGAAATACACCGACGGCTCTCCGGTGCGCGTGCGCGTCGATCTGCCGGACAACGCCGTGTTCTGCAATGTGTGGAAGGCGAACATCGGACGCATTCCGCTGTATCTGCTCGACACGAACCTGCCGGAAAATTCTCCCGCCGATCGCGACATCACCGCCCGTCTGTACGGCGGGGGGACCGAGATGCGCATCAAGCAGGAAATCATCCTCGGCATCGGCGGTGTTCGCGCCCTCGACGCCTTGAACATCCCCGTCACCGTCTTCCACATGAACGAAGGCCACTCCGCGTTTTTGGCGCTGGAGCGAATTCGCGTCCTGCTGGAAAACTCGCCGCTGACGTTTGACGAAGCGCGCCAGCAGGTCATGGCGACCAATGTTTTCACCACCCACACGCCGGTGCCCGCGGGCATCGACACGTTCTCGCCGGACCTGATGCTGAAATATTTCAAGAGCATGATCCCGTCGCTGAAGCTCAGCGAAGAAGGATTTTTGGCGCTGGGGCGCGAAGACGTCACCAATCCCAAGCAGGGGTTCTCGATGGCGGTACTGGCGATTCGCCTCGCCGACGGAACCAACGCGGTCTCGGAACTGCACGGCGACGTCTCGCGCCAGATGTGGCATAACCTCTGGCCCGGCGTGCCCGACCGTGAAGTGCCGATCCATCACATCACCAACGGCATCCACACGCGTTCCTGGCTGGCGCGCGATATGGTCGAAGTGTTCGACCGCTATCTCGGCAACAAGTGGATCTCTGATCCAACGGATCACACGGTGTGGAACGGCGTCGACCAGATCCCTGACGAAGAACTCTGGCGCGCCCACGAGCGCTGCCGCGAGCGCCTCGTCGCCTGGACGCGCACGACCCTGCGCGATCAGCTCACACGCCGCGGCGCGGGTTACGATGAAATGGCCGTCGCCGATGAAGTTCTCGATCCCGAAGCATTAACCATCGGCTTTGCCCGTCGATTCGCGGGATATAAGCGCGGCGCGCTGCTGCTTCGCGATCAGGATCGCCTGCGCCGATTGCTCGAAGACACCAAGCTTCCGATCCAGTTCATCTTTGCCGGTAAGGCGCACCCCGCCGACAACGAAGGCAAGGAACTCATCCGCGCCATCGTGAACTTCGCGCGCAATCCCTCCGTCCGCCGGCGGGTCGTCTTCATCGAGAATTACGACATCAATATCGCGCGCTATCTCGTGCAAGGCGTCGACGTGTGGCTCAACACCCCGCGGCGCGGAATGGAAGCGTCGGGAACCAGCGGCATGAAAGCCGCCGCCAACGGCGTCCTCAATTGCTCGATCCTCGACGGCTGGTGGGTCGAAGGATATTCCCCCGACGTCGGCTGGGCGATCGGCCACGGCGAAAGCTACACCGACGGCAATCTCCAGGACCAGCTCGAAAGCCAGGCGCTGTACGACATCCTCGAGAAGCAGATCATCCCGCTGTTCTACAAGCGTTCGATCGATCGCATTCCGCGAGAGTGGATCGCGCGCATGAAGAACTGCATGCGCAAGCTCGCGCCGGTCTTCAACACCAATCGAATGGTCAAGGAATACGCCGAGGAGTTTTACATCCCCGCTTACACGCGTGGAACGGCGCTGGCCGCCGATGGTTTAAAGCGCTCCATTGAGCTCGCGCACGCCAAGGATTTCCTCCGCAGCCGCTGGGGCGCCATCCGCATCGTCGGCGTTCACACCTCCGGCAACGGCCACTACAAGGTCGGCGAGAACATGAACGTCGAAGCGATTGTCGATCTGCCGGATGTCGATCCGAAGGGCATCTTCGTCCAGCTCTACGCAGGCCCGATCAACGCCACCGGCTCGATCGAGCGCCCGCAGGCGCTGATGATGCGCTACGACCGCCAGCTCGGCCCCAACCGCCACGTGTTCACCGGCACGATCAACTGTCGAACCAGCGGCCGACAGGGTTTTGCCGTGAGAGTTCTCCCCGGCCACCCCGACATGGCCACGCCCTTCGAGCCGGGTTTGATCATCTGGAACTGATCGACATCATTTCGTAGGGTCCGCTTTAGCGGACCGGTTATTTCTGCGCATCGATAAAGTCCGCTGAAGCGGACCCTACGGGAGCTCTTAAACTTCCACGATCTTCCCGCTCTCGACCGACCGATACAGCGCCTCAATCACCTTCATATCCCTCATCCCCTCTTCCCCCGGCGTTCGCGGCTCGGTGTTATCCAGAATGCACCGCGCGAAATGATCCATCTCACTGGCAAACTGGTTGATTTGCGGCAGATTTACATCCTCGTCCTTCCCACGCCCTCTCACATGCAGCTTCAATCCGCCATACGCAAATGACGGCTCCGACTTGATCTCCGCCTGTTCCGTCATCACGCGAAAATATCCCAGCGACTGATGCATGTAACTGGTCGTGCAATTGGACAACACGCCGGACGGGAACTTCAGCGAGAATGCCATCTGCCCGTCTGAATTCTTAAATCGCGGATCGTTCGCCGGCTGATACACCTGTGCGGCCACGTGCGTCGGCTCTTCGCCCGTCAGATACCGCGACGCGTTAATGCAGTACACGCCAAGATCGAGCACCGGCCCGCCGCCCGATAGCGTCTTGTCCGTCCGCCATTCGTTCTGCCCGATGTTGAACGAATGCGCTGACTCAATCATCAGCGGCTTTCCATACTGCTTGCTCTGCACGATTTCGATCGCCTTCTGGTTGTACGGCTCGTATCGCAGCCGATATCCGATCATCAGCTTCTTCCCCGCGCTCTTGCACGCGTCGATCATCTTCTGGCATTCCGCCACCGACACCGCCATCGGCTTCTCGCACATCACATGCTTCCCCGCCTTGGCGGCGCGCTGCACGTATTCGCAGTGCATGCTGTTGGGCAGCACGATGTAAATCACATCCACTTCCGGATTGTCCTTGATCGAATCGAAATTATCGTAGTTGTAAATCGACTTCTCGCTCACTCCATACTTTGCCGCCAGCGCCTTGGCTTTATCCGGATGCCCGCTCACCAGCGCCACGGGCCTGGCATATTTGCACTCCGGCAGCGATCGCAAAAGCTGACCCGCTCCGAAGCGCCCAAGGCCAACGATTGCGAATCCGATTTTCTTCTGAGGTTCGTCGGCCGCTTTTGAAGAATTGATAAAGGTTCCCGCCGCCGTTGCCGCGAGGATTCCGCTGGTTGTCGCCATGAATTGCCGCCGGGTTGTGTGGGTCATATGCGCATCTCCGTCCCGCTTTCATAGCATGAGCGGAGGACTCTGGCCACGATGATTATGATTGTCGACGCCGTCGCCAAAGCGCCGATATTGCGCCCGCCACCCCGAATACCGCAGCCCCGGGTTCCGGCAACGTCGCCCGCAGCGCGATGCCTTCCTCAAACGCCGCCGCGAAACTCGATCCGAAATTGCTTTGAAGATACGCCTGCGACAACGGCGGTTGCGATTGATCGTATAGCGCCCCCAAAATCGTCACGTCAGTGTCATTGATCTTCCCATCAAAGTTGAAATCCCCCTGGTACCACTGGTGTCCCGTTGTTGCGCCATTGTCATACAATGCGCCGATCACCGTCACGTCATTATCGCCGCACACTCCATCTAAATCCGCATCGCCATTTCGCGTGAACTTGATGAGGATATCGTTCGGCCCAACGCTTATGCCGCCGAAAGTGCTCATCTGCCCCAGCGGCAGCGCCTTGTTCAGCGCATACCCCAGCACCCGGCTCTCAAAACCCGCTGACACAAACGCGCCGTGCGCCGACGTGCTGGTAATCCCATTCCCGTCCCACGTCCCATTCGCCACGCCGCCCACCGCCACATTACGCCCGGCGATGATCTTCGTGCGAATCGCATTCATCGTTGCCACCGGATCGGCCCCGCCGCTGACGATCATCTTGTTGTCATTCAGATCCAGCGTCCCGGTGCCATTGATCGTGAGGGCGCCAAATTTGATCAGCTTCCCCCCCAACCCCGCCCCGACTTCTGCAATCGCCGCCGTTTCTATTGTGAGCGGCGACGCTGTGATAAATGACTGCATGAATCTCAGTTTTCCCGCCTTCACCGCTGTAGCGCCGCTGTACGTATTTGCACCGCTGAGCGTGAGCGTCCCCGCCCCCATCTTCGCCAGCCCCGCAGTTCCCGCGATCACCGACCCAATCGTCGCCGTCACACCCGAATCCGTGGTAACGACACCTGATCCGCCAATCGTCAGCGTCGATCCTGTGACCACATACCCATTCGTCTTGAACGACAAACTATTTACCGTCGCCGCCGCGCCGAGTGTCACGGTCCCGGCCGTCCCCCAGAAGACAGCATCATGCCCATTTTGCCATGGGACCTCCGCGCTGCCGTTGTACCACTTATTGGTCGTGCTCCATGTTCCGGTTCCTCCCATCCCCGCGCCGCTCGTCACGTACGTCCCCGCCGACACCCCGTCATTGTCCCAGTACATGGCCGCGGCCGGTGGGGGGATTAGGTCAAAATAATGGATCGGCGCGCCTACTCCCTCGCTGGTCGTGTAATACCCCCGCCCCAGCGGATCAAACCCGATGGCCTCTCCCTGAACCTCCGAAAGCAGCGGAATCGATATCGGCGTGGTCGCAAAAGCGTCCGAGATAGTCCCGCCGGCCGGGCGTATATACATCAGCCCCGTGTTCGTCGCCCCCGCGCGCATGATGATCTCGTTCCCATCCGGTGAGATATCCGCCGCCGTGATCCAATTTGAATTGTTCAACGTCGCCACGAGTGTCACCGTGGTAGTCCCGCTAGTCGCCTGCGGATACGCCGCCTTGTACACATGTTTTACAGCCAGCCGTTTGGTGACGATGTAAATATCCCTGGTCAGCGGATCGACAAACAACGACTCCGCGTCCTGCGGGCCCTGCGGATTGCCTTGTGGATCGTTCACGGTCGGATATGCCAGCGTGATCTTCGCCGCCCCCGCGATGCTTGTGGAAATTGGAGCTTGCGTGTCGCTGACGACCGGCTCGACCATGCGGTACACGTTGATACTCGTGCGCACGGCGTTGTTGTCGCCGATGTCTCCGACGTAGATGTACTGCGTGCCGTTCACCGGGCCGGGGCCGATGGCGATGTCTTCCCAATCGGTGTTCGTAGCCCCGGTGACGCTATACGTGCCGAGGTTAGCGCCGGCCGGCGTCATTGGGAAAATGTTGGCGGGATTTCCGGAATCGTTGTGAGTCCAAAGGACGTTGGGATTGAGGTGGCTTGCAGCGATTCCGGACGCTTCTGCGATCGATGCGCTGGCGATTGTGCCGGTCTGGATGCCGGACGTGAAAGTTGGAGCTCCAAGACAAACGGCTGCGCCACCCCCAATCAATAGGGGGGTTGTCCATACCAGAACATATCGCGCGCGATCCGCACCCACGCCCGGGATTTTAGCAGGTTAGGAGGCAGGGGGGGAGCTTTCATCTCTTTTCTCTTGCTGCTTTACCTACCCCACATCTATAAATGAGGTCGTCATGAAACAGGTCCCTGCGGCGCTGGGTGTACTGGTCTGTTTCGCGATTGCGGTCGCTGTTTATTCCACTGTGCGCTGCCTCACCGCACCCAGCCCAATCGCGCAACCTGGGCCAGAGCCAACCACCGCCGCTCATCCCGCTCTTCCACTTGGGCCGCCATCAGCCGCAATTCCGCGGGCTCCGGCGACATCGCCAATATTGATGCAGCTTGCTGGAACGATCCCGATGCCGCGGCGCGTCGCAAAATCGTCGACGTCACCTGCTGCCGAACCCGCCGCCACAGAGCCGACAGCGGACACTGAACCGTCCGAGCTTCTGCTGCCTCTGGCGCGCGAAGCGCTGGTCGCCGTCGGCACAGACCCCGAAGCGGATGCGGTTTGGGCGATGGCCATCAACGATCCGACTCTTTCGCCGCACGATCGGCAGGACTTGATCGAAGACCTCAACGAGCAGGGGCTCGATCCGAAGAACCTGACGGTCGACGATCTGCCGCTGATTGAGAATCGCCTGCTTCTGATTGAACAGTTAGCCCCAGACGCGATGGACGATACCAACGCCGCGGCGTTCGCCGAGGCGTACAAGGATCTGTCGAACATGTATGAAAAGCTGACAACGCCGCCACCTCCAGCGAACTGAGTCCTGCTGGGGATGGCGGCATCACGAAAAAATGCCCCATTAAGGGGAAAAAAGATGGTGAATGTCGGGCCTGGATTTGGGGATCTTTTCGGGTGGGCAGCGCTGTAAAATACACATTGGGTGCTTATGTCAAACCAAGCAGCCATGCAGAGCGTAGCGCCCGGCACTACGATTCTGGATTATCAATCGAATCGCGGAGGGTGGCTAGGCCTGCGACGACGTGCCGCTGCCGGATTCGGATCTGTTCTCGGTTTGGGTTCCGGTATTTCCTGGCTCATCATCGGCGATTGGATGGCGATTTACCTGGGCAACAAATTCACCTGGTTTATACTGCCGTTTCTGATCCCTCTTCTCCTGATGCCTATGGTCGTCGTGCTTTCGCGCGTTCCCCAATCCCGGCGGATCGTCAGTGGGCTGCTGTTTTACGTGTGTTTCATCGTTGCCCATTGGACGGTACATGCTGCCGCGTTCGCGGTGCTTATTTTCATGGGACCGTTCTGATGACGGTGTGCGTGTGGGAAATCGAGGGGATGATTCTCACATTTCCGCCGGCATTGCGCCGCACTCGGGGCATCGCGTGGGCGTGGCCCTGAGATCGTAGCCGCAGCGCGGACACAGGCCGGCGGCGGCGCGTCGGAACTTTCTGCGTGCGGTCCAATACCAGAGAGCCGGTGCGATGGCGAACGCCAGCGCGAACAGCCAGTAGGGCGCGGAGGCGATCCCGCCGATGGTCGCCCGGCGGAAGCTGAAACCCAGTATGTCTGCGGGGGCGTCGGGAAAATCGGTGAAAGCTGGGCGCGCCGGCGGCCGGTCCGGCAACCACGCGGTCGTGAGTGTTCCGTGCTGATGCGTGAGTCTAATCCATGTGTGTGTGCCGGGGATGCGACCCACGGGCATGAGCGCCACCGAATAGCTCCCAATCCACATAATGACGATTACGAGCAGAAGCGCTGTGGACAAAAAAGCGCAGAATGTCAACAACCGCCAAGTCACTGAGTTGTGTCCTCACGCGTTTTCGTGCGCACGCTCAGTTTTATGAATCGAGCGCAGTGGTGAAGGAAGTATATACGCGCAAGGCAAATAACTTCCCGGTTCGATGGTTTATCGCACCGGCGTCAGCTTGATCTGCTTCATATTCATGACCGCCTCATGCGGCATGTCGGTGGCTTTTAGGATAAGAGTCTGGCGACCTCCGGCGAGACGGATCCGTCCATGCGACTCGCTTTTGTAATGATCCCAGGCGCCGGTGGCGGCGATGACTCCTGTGATCGATTGTTCCCCGGCTTTGAACTCATAAGTGGAGCCGGCTTGATCGTTCGGGCAGGCGTACGTCAGCTCGAACTCGTAGATGCCGGGGTCTACCGAGAAGACATCCCAGGACAGCCAGTCGCCGGCGTTATTCCAATTTCCGATGTAGCCGCCTTTGAGCTTTGCGACAGAAGTTGTGGAGGAGCCAGGCGGATGGATCATCGCATCTGCCGCCTCGAGTATGATGCTGCCGTCGTCGGCTGGTTGAAGCTTTTGCGTGGCGGGATCGACTTGCGGCGCGGATTCCAGGTCGAGCGCAATCACTGTGGGAAGGGAGTCATTCTCGGCAGGGGGGTGAAGCGTGACGATCGTGGTGCCAGATCGGTTGGCGCGATCGAATCTCGCAGGTTGTCCAGTGGCGAGGAACGTCGCGGATTTGATGGGTGTGATCAACCCCTTGATCCGGAGTTCTGTCCCACGTTGCGGCCATTTGAATACATGCACGAACATTCGGTTGCCCTTGACCGTGCAGCGGCCGTCGAAGCTGTAGCGGTGGAAGGGGCTGGCGGTTGTGCCGTAGATTGATTCGCCGTTGATCCGCAACCACCGTCCGATGGCGGCGAGGCGATCGACGCTCGGTTGCGGAATCTCTCCGAGCGATGTCGGGCCAACGTTGAGCAGGTAGTTGCCGCCTTTGCTGGCGGTGTCGATCAGGTTCTGTATGAGAGCGACTTCGGATTTCCAGTTTTGGTCATGGGCTTTAAATCCCCAGGAGTCGTTCATGGTCATGCAGGTTTCGAAGTCACGCCCGGGATCGCCGGTAGCAGGGATGTATTGTTCAGGGGTCTCGGTGTCACCAATGAAATTTCCGCCGAGGCGATTGTTGACGATCAGACCCGGCTGCAGTTTTAGCAGCGGGAGGAACAACGCAGCGCGCTCTGCCGTCATGTCCATGGGCGTATCGAACCAGAGGATGGAGACGCGGCCATAGTTGGACAGAATCTCGCGCACCTGCGGTACAGCGATGTCGCGCAGGTACTTGTCCATGTCGCCGTCCTGCGCCTTGTCCCAGTGTCCGCCTGATGCGGCGCCGCCGGGATGATGCCAGTCCTGCGCCTGCGAATAGTAGAAGCCGAGTTTGATCCCGTTTCTGGCGCAGGCATCCGCCAGCTCCTTGAGCGGATCGCGCTTGAACGGAGTCGCGTCGATGATGTTGTATGGCGTTGCGCTGGAATGGAACATGGCAAAGCCGTCATGGTGCTTGGAAGTGATCACGATGTATTTCATTCCCGCGTCTTTGGCGATCGTGACCCAGCGATCGGCGTCGAAATTCACGGGATTGAACTGAGCTGCGAACTTAGCGTAATCGGCCACAGGAATCTTGGCCGAGTTCATGATCCATTCGCCGGCGCCACCGACGTCGCGCCCGTTCCACACGCCGGCCGGCACGGAATAGATCCCCCAGTGAATGAACATCCCGAAGCGGGCCTCGCGCCACCATTTCATACGAGCATCGCGCTGCGCTGCCGACTCCGATTCGTGCGTGGAGTGGGTCGAGCTCGTCGTGGAGTCCACCGCCTGCGCTATGGAAGCCAGAATTAGCATAACCAGCGCGGCTGGGAGCGACGGATGCCTGAGTTGATTCAACATGAATCGTATTGCCGAAAAGCCAATCTCGGCGATGGCAGTGTCAGCGCGCTAAAACGTAATCTTCGTCTCCGTACTCAAATAGTCACTCAGCACATCCTTGGTTCCCAGAATTGATGCGAACCAGAGGTCGTTGCCGTTGCCGCCTGTGAGGCTGTCGGCGGCGTTGTCGTCAGTGGTTTCTATGTTGGGGCGGAGGTAGGTGGTGCCGTTGTTGCCGTTGGGTTGGGTGCCGAGGATGTGGCCAATGCGGTCGTTGTAGCTGTTGTTGCTGGTCCATTCTTTGGCAATGGCGCCGAGCTTGGCAAGCTGGGCGTCGTAAATTGTGGCGGAGCCGATGAGCAGATCGTCGCCGTCGCCGGCGGAGAGCTTGTCCTTGCCGAGGCCGCCGATGAGAATGTCCCTGCCAGCGCCGCTGGTGAGCTGATCGTCGCCATCGCCGCCAACGAGGATCATGTTGGCTGAGCCAGTGGCGGAGAGCTTGTCATCGCCAGCGCCGCCAAGGAGAACTCCGGCATTGGGGACTGTCGCGGGGAGAGTCAGGGTGTCATTCCCGCCGAAGCCGAGCATGTAGATTCGGCCGGTGATTCCGGAGAACCCGCCGGCCGGTCCGTACTTGGTGCCGCCGATGGTGGGGATGAGGTTGCCGTTGGAAAGTGAGACGGAGATGTTGTCGTTGCCGCTGGTGCCCCCGATGTACAGGGCGGTCTTGGATGAATCCATCGGGTCGTCGCCAATTGCTGCGCCGGCAACGATGCCGGAGATGACGACGGTCCTGGTGGAGGCGGCGCTGGTTCCGCCGTCCTTGTCGGTGGCATAGAACTTCACCACGAACGTCCCTTCAGCGGTGTACACGTGGCTGAAGGAACTCTTGAACCAATCGCTTGGCGGAACAGTCATCGCGGTGCCGTCGCCCCAGTCGATCAGATAGGTGAAGTGCGCGAGGTTGTCCTGCGTGGAGGCATCGTTGACGGCGGTGCCGACGTTGATGCTCTGGATGGCTGAGCCTTTGGTAGGCGCGGTGAGCGTGGTGACGGGAGCGACGTTGTAGACGGCGATGTCGCGGTAATCGATACCGCTGTCTCCGTTGTTGTCGGTGGCGGTGAGGGTGACGCGGTAGCTGCCATTGTCATCGGGAGCGAAGTTGAAGTTGGAGCCGGTGCCGCTGGCGTAGAAGGCGTTGTTCTTGGTGACGGTCCAGGCGAGCGTGTAGGTATCCAGCACGCCGGGGTCGGTGGCGCTGCCGGTGAGAGAGATAAGAGTACCTTCGGGGCTGGTGGCAGGCGCGCCGGAGATCGTCGGCGTGGGGGCCACGTTGTTAACAGTTAGCGCAAGATCAGCGGAGGTCGAAGCCGAATCTCCATTGCTGGATTCGGTGGCGGTCGCTTTGACCTTGAGAGTAAAGCTGCCGTTGTCCAGGACATGGATCTTCAGGGCCGCCAAGTCCGCGGGAGTGAGTGTCCACACTCCGGAGTTGTTGACGCCGGCGGAAAGCGTCGCGCCAGTGGGAAGGTTACTGATCTGGATGGAAAGGGATTCAGAACCATCGGTGTCGACCAGCGCCGAGGAGATGGCCAGCGGTATGTTGGATCCTTCGTTGCCCGACGCAGGTGGCGCGTTGAGCGTTGGCGCGTCGGCGACGGCGGTGATGGTGATCGTGAAGGACTGCTCGGCGGAGGTGTCGTCGCCGCCGCCATCGTCGTGGAGTTTGACTTTGACGGTGGCGACCCCGCTGGCATTGGCCGCGGCGGTATACGTCAGCGTTCCATCCGGCGCAATCGCCGGCTGCACCGAGAACAAGGCGTTGTTGTTATTGGAAACGATAAAGTTCAACGTCTGCCCGCTCTCACCGGCATCGATGTTCGTCGCCCAGTTAAGAACAGTCTGAGCGCCGCCGTCTTCGAGTGATACCTGGTTGGCGCCGGGGGTGAACGTCGGGGCGGTATTGCTGCGCGTGACATTCAGCGTGGCGGTATTGGCGTCTTCGTTCCCGGCAGCATCGGTAACCCCTGAGCCAACGCCGACGAAGGAAAGGGTGTAGGTTCCGACAAAATTGGTCAAAGCGGAAAGACCGGCGAGGGTCCAGGTGATGTTGTCGCTGGTGGAAAGGGTCTGTGCGCCGGAGAGCAGGTTGGCCGAGCCATTGCGCGTAAACGACAGCTTGCCGAGAGTGAGATTGTAAACCGGCTCGTTGAAGCCGATGGAGAGTGAATCAAACGAGGTCGTTCGCGGAGAGGTGATCGGCGTGATCGTCGCGGTGGGAGGGACGGTATCGATCCTTACGGACAGGGGGCTGCTAAACTGCGATTTGTTTCCCGCAACATCTTCAGCCCAAGCTCTGAACGTGTGCACGCCATCTGGCAATGGGGCAAGACCGCGCGCGAAAAACGGGTAGACGGACGTATTCGTGATACTCACGACGGCAACGTCAGGAAATCCGTCGCGATTGAAATCAGATGAACATAATCCTGAGGGATTATTGCCGACCGCATAAGTAAGAGGCGCCTGAATTGTTCCGTCGCCATTACCAAGTGAAATCGCAAGTCGATTTCCGGGTATGTTGATATTCAGTGTCGTAGCGAAGTCCAGCCTACCATCGCCATTGAAATCGGCTGCAACTGCGTCGCTAGTCGTGCCATTGCTGATTCCATAGTTCAAGATGAAAGGTGATTGGAATGTTCCGTCACCCCTTCCCAGGAAGATATTTGCGTTGTCTCCGTTGTAAGGACTGCTCTGTGCGGTTGCTGCAACGTCTGGAATGCGGTCGTTGTTGAAGTCACCGGTGGTTATGCCGGTGACGTTGTACGCCGAAAGCGACCCCAAGGGAACGCGAAACGTCGCGTCACCATTTCCCAAAAGGATGGTAACAGTGTTGTTGAGAGCCGTGATTAAAGCGAGGTCAGCGTTTCCGTCCCGATCGAAGTCGGCCACGGGGATAAATCCCGCTACAGTTCCGGACGCCACCGTAATGGTCTTTGGGGGCTGAAATGTTCCATCTCCATTTCCAGTGAATACTGAAACCTTCCCATTCGCGTAGCTGACCGCTAGATCAGCTTTTTTATCGTTATTGAAATCAGCGCTCGAAAGTCCTCGAGGCGCGGCGCCGGTAACTACCGTGATTGAAGCCTGAAAGGTTCCATTGCCGTTTCCCGGAAGCAGAACGATATGCGATGAGTAATCGGAATACGCGATATCCAGATTGCCGTCGTTATTGAAGTCTGCCGCAGTGGCTTTGAAAGCATTGAAAGGAATAGTCACATTGGTGGGCGCGAGAAATGTTCCGTTCCCGGAATTCAGAACGATACGCAACGTACCGCCGGAGGAATTGCAGACAATCAGGTCAGAGGCGCTGTCACCATTCAGATCTGCTGTGAGAATCGAATAAGGCTGTGATCCCGATGTAATGACTGCCTGAGCGACCATTTTAAAAGGATCGTTGGCACCGACAATAAAGGGGTATGTGCCGGCAGTCCCCACCGTCAGCGCTGGATCCCCGCTGTTCGACCCATCGCGTTCAAGGTGCAAGACACCCTGCTCAGTCGCGGTCACATCGATTAGCGGTCGACTTCGGTTTGTTACGTCATCGAAATTAAAGAGGCCCGAATCGCTTTCGCTCGAGAGATCCGGAAGCACCGGCTTAGTCGGTGCAACGCGATCGAACGTCACTCTCAAAGCGTTACTCATTAGCGATGCGTTTCCCGCCTGATCCTCTCCCCACACTCGCACATCATAAAAGCCATCCGTTAGAAAACCCGGCCGCGTCAATGCGATGGAAATATTCGGGGCGTAATAACTGGTTGATGCAATGTCCGCAGTGCCATCATGGTCGAAGTCCGCAGCGACTAAACCTGTTGCGCTCGTGCCAATTGGGAAGGAGGTATTCGAAGGCACGAAAGTTCCATCGCCTTTGCCAAGCGTCACTGCGACGTAATAGCCGAAGGTGCTTTCGCCTGCGTTCAATGCTATGTCGAGGTTGCCGTCATGATTGAAATCGGAGATTTGAGGAGCACGTGCGTTCAAAAGGTCGTTCGACGTATAGATCACTGGCGATTGAAATGAGCCATCGCCATTTCCGCTGTAAAAATAGAGAGAATTTGACCTGATACCTACAAGATCGGTAATGGTGTCGTTGTTGAAATCTCCCGTCACAAGATCGCTAGCCAGGTTGTTGGAGATGGACTGACCCGTCTGGAACGTTCCGTCGCCATTTCCGAGCATTACCACAAATCCGGTAGCATCTTTGGCGACGATCAAATCTGCTTTGCCGTCGCGATTGAAATCACCGCTCTCCAAGTAGTAGGCCTGGCTTCGAGCGGCGACGATGTCGGTGGAAATCGGCGCCTGAAATGTCCCATCCCCATTGCCTAGATAAACTTGCACTTTCCCGGTCGGATAATAGAAATCGACAGCGACGTCCTGATTTCCGTCGTTGTTGAAATCCTGTGCCGTAACAGTCCAAGCGTAAGGTGTATCCGTAATGGACTGGGGTGATCTGAACGTTCCGTCTCCGTTACCGATCACAATACGAACCGAAGAAGTTGAGGACAAAACGACGTCGGCCTTGCCATCGTGGTCAAAATCGGAAATTACAAAGTCATTGGCGCCGCCTATTTTTGTGTTCACCGGCGCGGCGAAAGTACCGTCGCCATTATTAAACATTATCCCCAGAACGTCGGAGACGCCGAAATTCATCAGAATGTCGGAGGCATTATCGCCGTTGAAGTCGGCGCTCTCGAGTTGGCCTGGTTCAGTTGCGGCAAATGTTTGCGGGGTTGAAAATGAGAACATACCAGCCGTGGGGGTCAATGAGTACTTCCCCGCTGATGAAACACTCAAGGTAGTGTCCGGGCCGCCGCTATAGGTAAGGTGGAGTAATTCGGATTCGGTAGACGTGATATTAAAAATCGGAAGTCGGCTGTTAGTAATATTATCTGAGCTAGAAATTCCGCTGTCGCTGGCGTCTTGCAGATCGGGAGCACTTGGTCGGGCGGGCGCGATCGAATCGATTCTTATCGTGAGACTCGGTGAATCGGACGATTGAACGCCGCCTACTGTCTGGCGTGCAGTGATGTTTACGTTGCCATCCGGCAGTGTAGTGACTCCATTGGATGTAATGGTTACAGAACTTCCGACAGCAAGCGCGGACCCTATCGGAACACCCAGCGCATAGAGTGTTACAGTAGCGCCAGTGATTGTCCCGCCGACGACGAATTGAAGCGATTTGCCGGTACTATTATTGAGTTTTGTTACGTTATCCGAATTCGAACGACCTGTGTCGCTGGCGGCGATGAGGTCGGGAGCCGAAGGCGCCTGTGTCGTCAGATTTTCGACGGTGTCGTCAATGGCGCTGATATCGGCAGTCTGATCAATGATTTGAATGGCGGCATTACTTAGCAGTGTACGGCATTCAAGTTGCTCAATACACCGGTCAGCCGTTGATCGAACCCACCGCGTTCCTTGATTGGGACGTGACTGCCATGCGCGCAACGCCGATGCGTTTCTCCCTTCTGCGTCCATATTTCGACCTCTAGAATTCGCCCGGGATGAAGGTGATTAGGGTAGTGAATTAGTGGTTTTTTGTCAAGCAGACGGTAATTGGCGGCGCTGCCCTGGCTTCATGCCATCAGCGTTCTCGCAGGCAAAATTCAATCTGGCTAGAACAGCTGGCCCGAGTTTCTCAATCCGCTTCCAATTTCGTTATTCACCGCAGCGCTACGACAGGCTCATCCTGGATATGGCACAGGAAGAATTGACGAACGTGCCGCACCGGTGCCCACACGTCAGGCAGCATTAACGTTAATTTGAATCAGTCACGCACCGGCAAATCAGCGGAGTTGCGTTGCCTCGTCGTCCGATGCGAATCCGCCTATGCCAATGACTATTCGTCGGCACTGGTGGAACTATGCGCTTCGTTTCCCTGCTGTGTCCGGGCTTTGGCTAAGATGGCCAGGTTTGCTTGAGTTTCGGATCGCGTGAGAACGCCGCGGTACTCGGCGGCGGCGTCGGCTTCGCGGCCGAGCATCGCCAAGGCGGTGGCGCGGTTGGCGCGGTAAACGGGATTGCTGGGCATCCGTTCAGTGGCGCGGGAGAAGTAGGTCAGCGCCTCGTCGTTGTGTCCGGCGAGCAAGTAGCACATGCCGAGGTTGTTTTGCAGCACAGTATCCTGTGGCGATTTTTTCAGGCCTGCCTGAAGCACGTCAATCGCGTCGTCAAGACGGTCGGATCGCATATAGATCCCGGCCAGCTCGTTATATGACGGAACGAATGTGGGATGTTCCCGAATGTTGCGCGAGAGTACGTACTCGGCGTCGCGATCGCGGCCTTGGCCGACGAGGATGCGCGCAAAACTGTAGGAAGTGCTGGCGGTGGGCGCTCTGCCTGCGCCGGAGGCAAAGCTGGCATCGTCAGCGCGGCGGCTGTTTTCGTTGGAGACCCGCTCGTGGCGCGAGGCGCAGCCACACGCGATGATCGCACAGGCAATGAACGACATCGCAATTCGTGCCGCCGGGACGAAACTGTGGTGAGGAGATTGATTTGTATGTTGTGACATGATTATTGCCCCTTCTGATTGGTGTCGGTCATTTGCTGAGAATCTGTTTTCGAGTTGCTGCTGCCACTCGGTTTGGCAACATAATCGGTCATCATTCGCTTGTAGGTGAGGATGGCGCGATCGCTGGCGACGCCGCTTCCTCCGACGCGGCCGTCTTCGTCAACGGTGATTGCCTTCGAATCGATGCCAGCCGCTGCAAGTTCTTTTCGTACCGTGGCGATGCGCGCTTGATACAAGTCATTGCTTTCGTCGCCGCGGATTATGCCGATGGATGCGGTGGTGCCGTTATACGCCTGCAGGAGATTGTCCACGCGGCGTCTCCCCAGCTCATTGAGCGACGCCGATCCGGGCAGGAAATCCTTTGGATAAACGGCACGCTCGGCGGCGATGCCGTTGTAAACGTTCTGCGACATCGCCATGCCGACGAGCATGTCGTTGTGTTCAACGAGGTCGGCTGAGTCGGCGTCGGACTTGCATCCTTGACCGCAAGCCAGGATTAACGCAGCAGCGCCCATGGCGCTGAGACCAATTATTTTGCACTTTGGTTGCATTTCTCTCTCCTTTGAACTTTTAACCGCCAAGAAACATCGAACGGATTCGCACCCCTGCCGGGCCCAGAATGACCACGAACATGCAGGGGAAAATGAAGATCACCATTGGGAACAGAAGTTTGATGGCGAGTTTTTCCGCAGCTTCTTCAGCGCGTTGCGACCGCTCCGTGCGCATTGCATCGGCATAGGTGCGCAGCGCCTGACTGACGCTGGTTCCGAATCGCTCGGATTGAACGAGGGTCGCGACGAGCGAAGAAATGTCTTCCACGCCGGTGCGGTTGGCCATGTTACGCATGGCATCAGCGCGCTGGGCGCCCAGGTGCATTTCGAGGTTGGCCAGCGCCATCTCGTCGGCGAGGATGCTGCTCACTCCGCGGAATTCGTCGCAGACGGCATTCCACGCCATGTCCAGTCCCATTCCCGAAGAGACGCAGATTTCCAGAAGATCGATGGCGTCCGGGAGATTACGTCGCACATCGTTCGTGCGCCGGCGGCGACGCAGTGACACGATCATGTTCGGGAGCAGCGCCAGTCCCGCGAGGAATGCGACCATGATGCAGATGCGGAGCACCATTGAGATGTTGAGGGAAAACGCGATGGCGCCGCCGACGGCCAGCGCCAGCAGGCCAAGGACGAGCTGCGCGCCCATGTAGATCATCGGCGCGTTGTCGTCGTAATAACCCGCGCGCGCGAGCCACTGACGCAATCCGGCTTCTGGTTGTCCGGAAGAAATGGCGCGTCCAATCTGTTCAACGGTTGAGACCAGGCGCGAACTGGAGAAGTCCGATCCGTCGCCGGGCATTTCAAAAGCGCCGCCGGCGCTGGCGCCATATAAGCGCGTTTCAAGCCGGCGCCGTCGCCAGCCGCGCAGCAGCAGGATCCCGCCGCCGACGGCGACCACCGCCAGGAAGACCAGAATTGGAATTGCTCGCTCAATCATCGCAGTAACCTTCAACGCGGGGTCAATACTTCAACTTGGCCATCCAGCTCATCGTCCATGCGCCCATGCCAACATTCCAATCGCAACACAAATCATGACGGTTCCGAGAAACGTCGTGAAAAATGGTTCCATGTATTCGGGATTGATCAGATTCAAGATCACAAACATGCCGATCGGAAGCGCGAGCAAGACCCATTTGCTCATGTTGGCCTCAGCGGTAAGAACGCGGGCGCGACGGCTCAGCCGCATGCGCTCGCGCACGACCCACGCGACGCGATCGATCATTTCCGCGAGGTTTCCGCCGCTGCGCAGCTGGATAACGACGGAGGTGGCAAAGATTTTCATGTCGGGGCTGCGCGATTTCTGGGCGGCATTGACGAGCGATTTTTGCAGGCTCACGCCGAGTGCTTCCTGTTCGATTATTTCGGAAAACATGGTGGATACCGGCGCGCCGATTTCAGACGCGATGAGTTTGAAGGCGCCGCTCAATGGATGCCCCGCGCGAAGCGACCGGCCGCCTAAATCCAGCGCCTCGACGAGCTGTTTCTCGAACAGCGCCGATCGTTTGCTGATGCATCGCAGGAGATGTGTGCGGAACAAGATGAGGATAAGCGCGACGATCCCGATAACGGCGAGCCACCGGCCGGTGACCGTCCACGCCAGCGCCCCACCCACGACGGTGACGACAGCAAGGATTGCGAACGCTTTAGGCATCGGGGTAGCCCAGCCCGCGTCGCGGCGCATTTGCTCAAGACGTTCGGCCCAGCTCATCACTTGGTAGTCAGGCACGAAGGTGTCGACCGCCTGGCCATCGTGCCAAAGCCGGATGACACGTTCTTCGCCGACGCCTTCCTGCGCGAATTGGAGGCGGCGCTGAAGCTTTTTGTTCTGCTGCGATCGGCGCAGCACCCAAAAGGTCACACCACCGAACCAAAGCGCGGCGACGATCCCGAAGACCGAAATCTGAATGAACAATCTGGCGAGTTGTTCTGTGTCCATGGTTACCTCGAGTCGCTCCTATCGCGCCGGTGTCGAACTTTGCGTTTTCGCCAGCATCCGCGCGCGGAACATGTCTTGTGGAATCTGGATTCCTTCGGCAGCGATTCGTTCCAGGCAATGCGGTCGCACGCCGCATACTTCGAAATATCCGGAGGCGTGGCCATCGCCATCGACGCCGGTTTGCTTGAAACGAAAGATGTCCTGCATGCAGACGGCATCCCCTTCCATGCCGGTGATTTCGGTGATGCTTCGGATTCTGCGTTTTCCACCGGTGATGCGTCCCACCTGAACAAGCAGATTGATCGCCGACGACATCTGCTCGCGAATGGCATGGACCGGAAAATTGAGTCCGGCCATGCTGACCATGTTCTCGATTCGGCGTAGCGCATCGCGCGTGTTGTTAGCGTGAACGGTCGTCATCGAACCATCGTGGCCGGTGTTCATGGCCTGAAGCATGTCCAGCGCCTCGCCGCCGCGAATTTCGCCGAGAATGATGCGGTCGGGGCGCATTCGCAGGGTATTTTTGACCAGATCGCGCTGCGTGACTTCGCCTTTGCCTTCGATGTTCGGGGGACGCGTTTCCAGACGCACGACATGCTTTCGCTGTAGCTGCAGTTCCGCGGCGTCCTCGATGGTGACGACACGTTCGCCTGCCGGAATCCACCGCGACAAACAGTTCAAAAGCGTTGTTTTCCCGGAACCGGTTCCGCCGCTGATCAGGATGTTCATGCGGCATTTCACACATGCCTCAAGAAACATCTTCATTTCGACAGTCAGCGCCCCGACGCTGACGAGACGTTCGATATCAAACGGAATTGTTCCGAATCGCCGGACGCTCATTGCCGGACCGTCCAGCGCCAACGGCGGTATGACAGCGTTGACTCGACTTCCATCGGCCAGGCGGGCATCCAGCATCGGAGCGCTTTCGTCGATCCGGCGACCTACGCGAGCCGCGATGCGCTGGATCACCTGCAGAAGATGCTCGTTGTCGCGGAACTGCTGGTCGGTCTCATTGAGACGACCTTGCCGTTCCAAGTAAATCTGGTGGGGACCGTTCACGAGGATATCGGTGACCAATGGATCTCGAAGCAATTCTTCGAGCGGCCCGAGCCCGAAAATCTCATCCATCACCTCGCGAAGAAGCTTTTGTTTTTCCGGCGCGGATAACGGGCAGCGCTGCTCGTTTAGCAAATGGTCTACACGCCGCGAGCATTCCTGCTGCAGCTGCTCGCGCGGCATGCGACGCGCCTGGGCGAGATCCATCGTCTCTAACAGGCGTCGATGCACGTCTGATTTAATCGCCTGCGAGGCGCCGTCGGATTTGATCGATTGAACCGCACTAGTTGCATTTGTCATACCCACCATTGCTCTTCTCCTGTCAGCTGCTTATCGCTTTGATGCACTGAGCCGCGTCAACAGATCCTGTAAGTCCCGTCGAATCGATGATCTCGCTCCCGCTTCAGACAGAGGTTGTCCATAATTCAATCCGGAGATGGCTGCCGAATAATCATTTCGAATTGGCAGGACCTCGATGTCGCCGAGCGCTTTGCGGGCCTCTTCCAAGCCGATCATCTGGCGTTTCACATAACGATTAGCGATGGGAATTACCGATGCTGAGTCGACGCCGCGCTCACGTAATGCATCAAGCATCGCGCGGGCGCAGCGGAGGTCTTTCACCGTTAACTGAAAGACGAGAAGCGAGCAGTTGCTGGCGGAAGCGAGAGTCGCCGCCACGTCCATGGGAACGCGCGGCGCATCGATGACGATGTTTCGGTAAGCATGACGCGCTGCTTCCATGGCTTGGTCGAGACGGTTGAACTTAAGAGGCTCGATGCCAGCGAAATTTGTGCTGGCGGGACTGGCCAGTAAGTGAAGCCGATCGCTGTGAGCCGTCGAAGTTGAACGGATTAATTGGCCGTCGATCTCATCCGAAAAATTCAGAACGTGGTCGGCCGCATAGCGAGGTGAAAGCCCGAGATACGATGCCAGCGCACCGTAGTGGGAATCCAAATCGATCAGAAGCGTTGGCTCTTTGTCACGCAGCGCGATTTCCTGAGCGATGTTCACCGCCAGGGTGGTCGCGCCGCATCCGCCACTCGCGGCCAGAATGGTCATCGCGTTTCCGCGCGAGCTTTCCAGAGCATTCTCGGTGGCTGACAGTCGATTCAATACGCCAGACAGCTCTGTTCCCAGTGTCTGTTTTGCAACAACGCGGCGAACGCCGGTCTGCATTGCTTCAAGTAACAGATCGTTATCAAAGGCAGTCGAGAGCGCGACGAAACGAGACGCGGGAAACCGTCCCACCATGCGTTCCAAGTTTGGCAACATCTGCTGCGGACTCGGATCCAAGTCGACAAGCACGATGGATGTCGGCGTTTTGCCTAGCTGTGCCGCGAGGTCACGCAGATCGCGAAGTGGCGAACCGAGGACGACATGTCCGTTCGACTGCAACGCGGTGTTCACCGCGGCTGCAACCGACGAATCGGGCGTCATCAGCAATACGTTCGTCTGCGTGCTCATCGTTCATCGATCGAAAAAGTGTTCAATGTTGCGCCAAATCTCATTTCGATTTGGAATTCTGGCCGGCAAGCGCATCGGGCATGTTGTCATACGATGCCCAGGCGCCCGGACCGCGCAGGCCGTCTAATCCCATTCGTTTCAGGCGATCTTGCTGCGCGGGCGCCAGGCGAGCCTTGGTTCGTCCTTCGATTCGACCGTTTACGTAGAGTTCCCAATCGTTGGGGACATCATGGAAACTGCCGGGCACCGCGGGATTCAGATCCGTCGACGTGGGTTCAACCAGCGACGCGGTTACCAGGACCATCATCTCCGTATCGTCACGGCTATAACGAACCGATTGGAATAGTGATCCGATGATGGGCAATTCGCCCAGCAGGGGGATGTAGGATGTGCGAGCGCTGTCGGTTTGATTAATCAGTCCAGCTATTGCGAACGTCTGGCCGGTTTGCAATTCAAGCGTCGTCTCCACGCGCCGCGTCAGAACCGATGGGACTCGCGTGCCAAGCACACTCACCGCGCCGACATCCGAAAGCTGGCTTACTTCCGGCTGGACGCGCAACTGGATCATCCCGTTGCCCATCACGGTGGGAGTGAAGTGAAGCCGCACGCCGAATTCCTTGTATTCGATGCTGATCTGCGTGGTGCCGCCGGAACCGAGTTGTGCGATCGGAATGGGAAATTCGCCGCCGGCAAGAAAGTTCGCTTCCTGTCCGCTTCGAGCAACCAAAGTCGGTTCCGCCATGATGCGGAGGTACTGGTTTTCCGACAGCGCCTGTAGGAACAGTTGCAGATCGGAATTGGGAAAGCCGCCGAAGAGTGTCGCCGATTGCGGAACGCCGACATCGCCGAGTGTCTGATAGTTCGGAGTGCCGACAGGAGTTCCGGATGGCAAGCCAACGTTCATGGGCGTAAACGGGCCGGTTGAGGAGCCCAACTGCAGCCCGCCGAAGAATTTATTGCCGCCGTAGTACGCGTTGATGCCGAGCATGCGAATTGCCGTGCGGCTCACCTCCGCGACTTTCACCTGCAACTGCACCTGTTGAAGTCCTGCAACCGTCGAGCGATCGAGGTATTTGATGTTTGCCATCTGGAGAAACTGGCGCATCTGCGCCACATCCTCCGAGCGCGCAAATGTTCCCTTGATCATCACGATCTCTTCCGCCTGCGAGAGCTCGAGCGTCTTATTGTCGAACAATCGGCGAAGTTGATCCTGCAGCCGCGTAACATCCGCGCGCACATCGAGCCGAGCCTGCCAGTTGTCTCCTGCGTCGTTGTAGATCGTGACGCTGGTTGTACCGACAGACTTGCCAACAATCTGTATACGCCGAGGGGTGTTGACATCGACGTCGGCAACTTTGGAGTCAGATATGGATACCCGCTTGACCGGCCAGGGAGCTTCCACCGTGCGCGCCTGGCCGACGACCAGCTCCACTGTTCGTATGTTTGACGGCGCGTCCTGCAATACTGGTTGATCGTGACGGCCGGCTGTCGATGGCTGTGTCGACTGACCATGCGCCATCGTGGTCCAAAGCGCTGTCATGGCGACGACGAGCAGACCTGTCAGTTGCCAGGCAATCGAAACTGTGTTTCGCGGTGAGTTCATTGTTTAACCTCGTTGATCCAGAGCGTGTTCATTTCCGGTGGATTAACCACCCGTGCCTGCCGGCGCCACGCGCGCGTCCTGCTGCGTGTCGCGGTTCAGTATCTGCGCCGTCGAATTGTCCGAATTCATCGCGGCCGACATGGGAAACGACCGCTTTTCCGAAACCGCGCCGCGCACGATCAGCGTTTCCCACATCGGCGGCTTGGAAGCTTTTGAGGCCGGCGCCGCATCGTCATCGGCCTTCGTTTCATCAGGGCTCTTCTGATCTGCAACTGGATTGATTCGGGGCGAAAAACCAAAGCCGCTCAACCTGTTTGGAGCGATTTCGCGTGCACGCGTCAGCCGCTGGCCATCGTGCACGGTGTCCAGTGGATTACGCATGGACAGTGATATGGATCCGTTCAACATCGCGAGTTGAAGAATCTCCGCCTGCTTCGGATCGACCAGGAGCGTCACCATTCGGAAATTCATCTGCCCGCGCTCTTTCCAGCACAGTGGGATCCGAAGCTTGGAATTCACGTGACTTGAAGTCGCGGC
>JADMIO011624566.1_pt1 | contig 96314 bp, 83 predicted proteins | sample 8958161 | NCBI WGS metagenome assembly JADMIO01 (sample SAMN16585339, study PRJNA669376) | soil metagenome | isolation source: Crop rotation soil | place: USA: Cullars Rotation, Alabama | collected 2011
CCAGCAGGCTTGGCACAGGCGGAGGTTTTAACAGCAGCGTTGCCATAGCCATCCCCGTCAGCATCCCGGTACCAGGTTGTTTTTACAATCCCTTCATCAATCAGCCCGTCACAATCATTGTCCAGCCCATCGCAGATTTCCGGAGCGCCTGGATATACGCTGGCCTTAGAGTCATTACAATCTGTTTTGTTGGCTACATAGCCAGCAGGCTTGGCACAGGCGGAGGTTTTAACAGCAGCGTTGCCATAGCCATCCCCGTCAGCATCCCGGTACCAGGTTGTTTTTACAAATCCTTCGTCAATCAGCCCGTCACAATCATTGTCCACGCCATCGCAAATTTCTATGGCTCCCGGGCGTATGGCAGCATTCGCATCATTGCAATCTGTTTTATTGGACACATAACCAGCAGGCTTGGCACAGGCGGAGGTTTTAACAGCAGCGTTGCCATAGCCATCCCCGTCAGCATCCCGGTACCAGGTTGTTTTTACAATCCCTTCATCAATCAGCCCATCACAATCATTGTCCAGCCCATCGCAGATTTCCGGAGCGCCTGGATATATCGATGCTTTCGTATCATTGCAATCCCCACCTGCTGCTGCATAGCCTGCAGGTGGTGTAGCATTGTCGGAGGTTAACGGGCTGCTTGTTTTCCCAAAGCCATCCTGATCGGTATCTAAATAATAAGTGTAAATAGCGCATCCTTCATCAATTACCCCATTGCAATTGTTGTCCAGCCCATCGCAAATTTCCAGAGCGCCGGGATATATCGTATTCTTGCTGTCATTACAATCTGTTCCTAATGTAGCGGCTTTATAGCCTGAAGGAATAGACGCACCATAACAAATAGTTGTTCCTGAGCCAACCGTATATCCATCCCCATCAGCATCTATATACAGAAGAGCACTACGCCATTTGGTATTATTGCTATCATCGCAATCTGTTCCAAGTGAAGAAGCTTTGTAACCTGAAGGAATCGCTGCACCATAACATACAGGTGTAGCCGAACCAACGGTATACCCATCACCATCTACATCTACATACAACAGAACACTTTGCCATTTCGTATTATCAGCGTCGTTGCAATCTGTTCCAAGGGAAATTGCTTTGTAACCTGAAGGAATAGTAGTTCCATAACAAACAGGTATTGGAGCACCTACGGTGTATCCATCACCATCAGCATCTACATAAAGAACAGCGCTTTGCCAAACCAAGCTATCTGATCCTTGAGTTCCTTTATAATCTGTTACTGTTAATTTATAAAGCAAGTTGCTTGAATTATTGATCACAATAGATTTTGTTGTCTCTCCATTTGGCATCCATTTATAAGACGCAAAATCGAGAGGCGCTGTTGAAGGAGTTACACTAATGACAGGTTTCATAAATGTTGCAGTCCTGGCTGACTTAGAAATATCACTGGCACCATCATTAAGGTTCTCGTCAAACCTGTAGTATAAGCCCAATCCAGCACTCCAGGGATCAACAAGTGAATCCTTAGTTTTCAATATTGCTGCCGCATCTCTTTTTGCGCCCCAGGCACGGAACTCATCCATTTCACCCCTGAATCCAAACTGAGTACCTAATCCACCCAGGCAGAAGTCAGGGAAAATACCTACAAAAGTGCCCGGTTCGTTGTAAGAAATATTGATCGTGTTTTCGTTCGTTTGTAATGTTCCCTGCAATTGGCCATTAATGTAAACATGCATTGCAGAATCGTAATAAGAGGCTGCCACATGCGTCCATACATCCGGCAATATATCAACAGCAGAACTAAGTTTATAGTCTGTATATGGTAATGTATAACCTTTCGTGAACTCATACACGAACTTATGGTCTTGAATAGACAATGCCATGAAAGGACCATGCGTCTTAACACTGTCCCTTGATACTATATATTGTATTCCATCTACTGTAGTTGGTTTTATCCAAACCTCAAATGATGAAACAAAATTAAACCTGCTACTACCCGCAATAGGTAAAACATTATAATACCCCAGGGCACCTGGGCCGTAAGTCTTACTCACATTTTTAATAAGACCGAAATTAGTCCCATCAAAGCTAATGGCATTTTTAGCAGCGCTACTTGCTGTCAGCGTAACTTGACCATTTGCACAATTGCCTTTTGTAATAACAGGTTCCGGAGCTCTTTCATATACTAAATGTAATGTGTACAAGGTATCGTTTGCCTCTGTTTGGTTAGTAACCAAAGCCGTGGCAGTATCCGTTGCTGCATCAAAAGACTTGCCTCTCCATACAAAAGGTAAAGCATTAGTTAAGAAGCTCTCCGTTTTATAAGAAAGGCCTTTGGTGGTTATTGTCATAGGAGCAGCACTCACACCGTACTGGTTGGCTGCTACAATAGAATATGCTGTAGAAGTATTGTTTGCAAAAATAGTACCTGCTGAAGAATAAATAGCCCTGGCAGTACCCACTATGGAACCGCTACTATCCAATCTTATTCTTTTATCAAAATCGGTAAAGTTTACTGTTCCCTGATTGACTCCGGAAACGCCATAATTATCCATGAACGGAATGGAACCAACACCATAAACGTTGACGGTGTATAGTTTACCGGTTGAACTATTAACGATAGAGACCTTTCCATTGTCAACACTGAAGATCTGGTCTTTGTATTGGTCAAAAGTACGGCGGGGGCCGGTGAGTGCAGTTACGTTTTCGGCTGTATCGATCCTAAGAAGGTTACCATTAGCCATTACATACACATTATCATTAGTAGAATCAATTGCTATACTGGTTATCGTAGGGATCGTCGCATCTATTCCATTTCCCGGCTTATATAAATCAGTAAATACAGTATTTTTCCCAATACCTGACATGTGTCCGTTTGGTTTAATTTTCACAATATTATTACCCACATTCCGATACATATAAATGTTTCCCCGAGAATCACTCTTGAAGTCTTCTGGATAAAAATCAAAATAAGGAGAGTTGTCCAGATCCTTTTGAACATACAGATTCGTAGAAAGGTTGAGCCTGGTAATTCTAATTTGATTTTGAGACATCTGAGAATGAATAATTAAATTCTCTTCAGGATCAAGTGCCAAAGCTTCTATACCAGAGAAAGTTGCAAACCCGGGTACTTCGCTTACTACCCCCCCAGGCGTTATTTTTCTCACTACACTACGTGTCTCGCCAATACTAACGTACAGGTTACCCGACTTATCCATAACCATACCCTTAACTGGTCCGTTAAAAGGAACAAAGACAGACCACAGCCCTGAGCTGGTTAATTTAAAAATATTATAATTGTCAACTACCCTGGCGTAGTATGCACCATCGAGGCCTTTTATAGTTTTTATATGATCCCCCGGACCATTTGAAAAGGAAATCAAAGTATCTCTTTCCCCTAATTTTAAAGCAGGTATAAGAGTGCCGGTATTGTTCATGCCAATAGGCGGAGCAATTGTCCTCTCCCAATACAAGATAGTATCGGCTGTTGCATAGCTAATATCCGGTAACACATCTGATATGCTGACTGTCATTGAAAGAACACTGTCACATCCAACACTATTCACCAGAATAATAGATTGAGTACCTGGCTCGTTAAAGGTTAATCCTCTCCATGTATACGGCAAATCTGATTGATTCAGGTTTACATAGCGGTTGTGATAAGATAGTTTTTTAATGGTCAGGTTAAGATAAATAGTGCTATCGCAACCAACCGCATTCGTGTAAACCTTACTGTATACACCTGTTGTATCATAAGTTACTCCATACCATACATAACTTCCACAAGCTGTAATAGTAGTGGTAGGGCCTGTAGAACTGTATTTGACAGTAAGATGCATAGTAACAACACTATCACAACCTCCGTTATTTTTTAGAGTACGGGTATGCGTTGTGCTCGTGGCATAGGTGCTATCATTCCATAAATATTTGTCACATGCAACTTTTGTAAATGATGTAGCCATCGTATTACAAACAGCAATGATCACTTTGATACTGTCTGCTCCAGCATTATTAAAAGCACGAATGGTATGGGTAACAGGTTGTAACAACGTATCTGTAGGTGTTCCACTGATAATACCTGTTGCCTGATCAAACAGCAATCCATTTACCAATGAAGGTTGAATGGTATAATTGATAACTGAGCCTCCTGTTTGTTCCGGAGCAATAGGTACTATCGGTAAATTCGGCGCTAAAATAATAGGCGATGAATACGATATTTTAGGGCTGATAGTTACATTCGCCGTTACTGCACTATCGCAGGCTGCAGCATTTACGAAGTGAACGGTTTCAGCACCTTCTTTTGTTATCAAAATTCCATTCCATTCATAAGGTATATCAGACTGGTTTAAAAGCAACGGTACAGCTGTAGCAGATAGGTTTCTTATGGACAGTTGCAAGGTTGCAACACTGTCAAAACCATATTGATTTATTAAAGTAACCGTTTTAGTTCCGGGTGTTGTGTATTCTACATCATTCCAGGTAAAAGGCCCACAATTATCTACAGTAGTTGTAGATGATGTTGGTTGGCCTACAGATAGTATAAAAGTTGAAGGTATTGCACCTTCCTGCTGTCTTGTCACAGTATAGGTTTGATACGGACTTAGCTGTATGGGCGTTCCATAAATAGCCCCTGTATTTACATCAAACCCTAGTCCCCAAGGTAAGTTTGGAGTTATAGTACATCCTGAATTGGGATTGTTCGGACCAGGTACATAGTTCCCTTCAAACTGCGGAATTATAGGCTGGATAGCCTGGTTAATTGCTAAAGTATTAGTAGGCGGATAATTAACATGGAATTGCACCCTAAGCACCAAACTGGCAATACTATCGCAGCCTTCTGCATTCACAAAGTGAACAGAATAGGTACCAGCGGGTGAAAAATCTAAATTGTTCCAATGATATGGAAGTGCACTTGGTATCACTTCAACGGTTGTTGTCGAAACAGTGGCCTTCTGACGGAATTTAAAAGTGATGACGCTATCACAACCTACAGCATTGATAGCATGAGCTAAGTAATCGCCTGAGGTGTTATACACCACCCCTCTGTAGGTAAACGGTCCACAGTAGACTGTGTCCACTACCGATGAGGTTGCCTGTTTAACAAAAAGGTTTAAAGTAGCTGCGCTGTCTGCACCATACTGATTTACCAGGTGAGCCGTGTCTTTACCAGCCGTCGTAAATGTTAGCCCATTCCAGTGATATGGAAGCTCAGTTGAACAAATGGTTGTATTGGTGGTAGATGCACTAGGTATGTTAATTGCAATCAGTAAAGGAGCCTGGTCACTACCAAGCGAATTGCTGCCAGTAACAACATACGATTGGGTTGCCATATTAACTATATCAATATTATAATCTTCAAATTCACCGTAGTCTAACCAACTATGGAATTGGCTTTCTGGAAGCAGCGCCTGTATGTCACTAAAAAATGGATAAAATGATAACGCTTGACTTGTTGTTCTAAATACACTGTAGGGACTACCACCACCATCATAAAAAACGTAAGAGCTAAGTGCGGTCTTAGCCTCTACACAATAGATACGCATTTTTGTTACACCGGCTTTTGCCGTAACCGGAATGTTTAAATTAAAGGTTTCGGCATGTGCATCTGTTTGCGGAGCTCCAGAAATATATGCCCTTTCACCAGCATCAGCAAAATCTCCATCCCTGTTATAATCGATGTACACAGCGTAGGAGTTCATAAAATTCAACGACCCCATATTAGTGTTTAAACTATACGGTAACCCAGACGCCGGGGCGAGGGCGTTGGACAATCGCATCGAATAAGGGCTATTCGTAAACATTTTGATCGGCCCCAATCCACTGAAATCAGTGTAAGCACCTGCTGTACCTGTGCCTTGTCCGGCACTTCCCTGCAAACTTCTAAAGGCTGAGTTATTTTCAAAAATAGGTTTCTGATTACCATCTGATATTTTAACCTGCGTAATATCAGCACCCTGATCAGCTTCGAGCGTCCATGGAGCAACACATGGCGTTGCGGTTCTTGGCCCAATTGGAGGTAAAAGCTGGATGGTAGGGATAGTGGGCGTGCCCGTAATTACCCCCGTTTGGGGATTTAGGGTAAGCCCGGCAGTAAGTGGAGGGCTTATGGAGAATACATCAACTTGTGAGCCTGCAGTGGTAGGAACAATAGGTGGTATTTCCTTTCCCTGGCTAAGCAAATAAGGTTCACTGTTATAATTAAAATCGGGTTTCGTATTCAAAGTTAGCACCACTGTACTATCGCACCCAACCGAACTTTGGAGGGTAGCAGTAGATCTTCCGGCAGCGTTCAATGTCTGCCCATTCCAATGATAAGGCAGCTGATTGGTGAAGATGGTTATATTTTCATAAGTCGTATCGGGCACTTTTGGACAAGCCGCCACTTCAATCGTAAAAAAACCATTTGCTAAACCTATACTAGACCCACGGCTGTTGAGTACCGAAACGGTATACGTAGTGGCTGGCCACTCCATCGTCGGAATACCATAAATAGACCCATTGTTAGCGTTGAAGAAAAGGCCAAAAGGCAATATAGGAACAGGCAACTGCCATTGATCAGATTCTCTGATAGCAGATGTTAAAACAAATTGTGCCGGAAAAGTACTTATATACCTGATATAGTTGTAATCACTCACATACAAACCATGTCCGTCAGGGTCGATCGCAAGACCAGTTGGATTCTGAAGTATAGATTCATCAGGATCCATGTTCAGCTTGGCAAGTAAAAAATAAAATCGCAGGGCAAACTCTGCCGGATTTCTGGGATCAAAAGATCCGGCGTGTCCGGCCAGTGTAGTAACATGTTGGTTCCTATCGATCTCCCGAATGATCTTGTTATTGTAATCGATAACAAATAATGATTCAGTCATTTCATTGTATGCAACGGCTGTAGGACCATCGAACTTTGCAACATACGGGTCGTCGTTATCTATAAAACCTTCCTGGCCATTACCAGCATAGGTAGTTACTTCGCCATCATCGTCAATCTTTCTCACCCTATTGTTCCCGGCATCTCCTACGTAAATATTCCCCGTATTATTATCAAAACAAATACCACTGGGCCGATTAAACTGGGCTAGCAGGCCATCTTCATCATTCTTATATCCAGCTACACCTGTCCCTGCAATAATTGTCCAGCTGCTGACATTGCCATCACCGTCAAATGTAGCTTTTACAATTATATTTTTATAGGGATCAGCTATGTATAAATTACCATCATCGTCCACCGCTAATGCACCCCATACTGCACCTGTCAATACACCTCCCATCGTCGAATCTAAAATATACCAATCGCCATCAGCATTTTTCCTGAGCAGAACTCTAAGGCTCGTATCTGTAGGATTTACCATGCTTGCATAAGTGATCTTTTCATGGTTCGGATCAATAGCGAAGTAGATTGTTTTAGTGCATGTGTTAGGTACTTCTTGTAAATCTTCGTCATGAAATAACTTCTTAACCGTGGTCGGACTTGCATCAAATGTCTTCGTATCATTTGCAACAGTATTAAATAGCGGCATTAATGCCGGTGTTGATTTAAATGTAAAAAATCCATTTGCGCTTGTCGGAGTGCTTAATGTAATAGTAGGGGCACTGGTATAAATAGTTCGGGATTGTTTAGAAATGGCAACACCTTTAGCTCCTTTAAAATAAAGCAGCTCTCCATTCCTTACGTTGTTGGCAGTTGCATCGAGCATCCCCGCAATACATTTAACGTATCCTTTTATTTCTGGAGAACCTCCACCCCAAAAATTGGGAGCCATTATTCCTGGAACGTCCGATACATCAATATGGGTTGCCAAATTAATAACTGCAGCTTCCGGAAACGGAATAAATTTGAACCGTTCTAATGGCTCACCTACAATTGGGGTGCAGGTATCGCATGCTGCCTTTGCAAGAGTTGAATAATTGTTTACTGCGTATTTAATAAACGGCGGATATTGAGCCCGCTGTGCGTATACATTGGATATACTTAAAAACATAAAGGCGGTAAATACCAACCTAAACTTCAATTTTGCGTTGTAGATGTTGTTCATTGCAAGTTAATTTATTAAGGTGCGCTATTGCTTAAAGCAGTTTTGATCTAACTTAAAAAATTGAGATTAAAGCGTACTATTGGTTTAGAGTGCAGTCAGAAACCACTCAATAAAATCAACGGGGTACGAATAATGCCTACAATTTTTCGGAGTCAAAACCGAATTGAGACCCAATTATAGATTTAAAAAAATAAGCGGAAGAATATATGGGATGAAGCAGGCGGAATATGTGATAAAACTGCCTTTCCCAGGCGAAGGCATACGAACGCCTATTTAAAATAAACCGAAATACTTTCTTGCTTAGACCATATCAGGTCTTCAGCTTTGCAAGCAATTCTTTTTTTGCAGCAGGAGTGATCTTAAATGTAAAGGATAAAACTTCAATACTGTCGAATGCTATTTTTTTGACGTATCGGTGGTTGACTATTACTCCCCTCCTGATATGAGTGAAATGTTGAGATGGAAGTATCTTTTGCACCTCGGTTAAGGTCGATCGGATCATAACCGTCCTTTCGTTTTCAATATGAATTTTAAGATAGTTGGTTTCGCTTTCGATAAAAGTGATCTTACTCAATTCAACTGATACAAAATCGTGTCCATTTTTAAAAAGAACAGTTGGGCTTTGGTTGATCTCCGGCTGTTTGTTATCCTGGAAATTATTTATAGCAATTTCAATGGAGGCGTACAAATCTTCTTTGTTAAAAGGCTTTACGAGGTAGGCATTAGGTTTTGCTGTCTTAGCCCTTTGTATGGTTTCTTTGTCACTGTTGGCTGTAAGAAAGATGATGGGCAGCGCACAATTTTCTCTTGCATACATAGCCACATCTATACCGTCCTTTTGTCCACCCAGGTTAATATCCAGCAACAATAAATCTGGCTGTGCCGCATCAATCATCGCAATCGCCTCTTTATAATTTGCAGCGGGTTCTATTACTTTATATTGTAAAGCCAGCAAGGTGCTAACAATAGATTTAGCTATTATCATTTCGTCCTCCACTACGCCGATCTTAATTTCTTTCATCCAGATTTATTTTTATTTTTCCATCGTTATCAGCTCCTTCTTACAATCCGGACATTGATAATGCATGATAGTTGTGCTTGCGCCAATTAATAAACGGGCTAGCCGGTCTTTTAAACCGATTTCTATCGGCTTCATTTTTGCACTACACAGCCTGCACCTTATAACCGCATCATCGGACTCAAAAGCCTTCTCCTTTTCGATATCTATTAGTGACATGATCCAAATAAAATGAAGTTTTACCGGTATAAATAATTATTTGGGATGAAAGAACCAAAATCCGGGATTAACAGGCTATTTTATTTCTCAGGCATTTTTTCGTGTTATACTATCCCTGAAAGATATAGTAAATTCGCTACCTTCCCTATATTGATAACTGGCTTTTCCATGTAATTGTTTGGCCAGACCCCTGATTAATTCCAAGCCAAGCGTTTGAGCATTATTAAAATGCAATTCCTCAGAAAGACCGGGGCCATTATCATGAAATATTAATTTATACTCCCCTTTACTCATTTCCTGCATAGAAACAGTGACCTTAATATTGGAAGTATTTTTGAATGCATGTTTATACGTATTAGAGAACAACTCATTTAAAATTAACCCTAGCGGCACTGCAGTATCAATATCAATACAGGTGTTTACAATATCGGTTTCCAAAAGTATTTTGCGATGCAGTTTTTTATAAAAATCGTCGAGCTGTTTACCGAGGTTAATCACAAATTCATCAAACCGGATGCCATCGAGTTGACCGTTCTGGTATAAATTCTGGTGAATTAATGCAATACTGCCAATCCTCGATTGACTTTCAAGGATAGCTATCTTCATGCTCTCATCGGTAATCTTGTCATTTTGCAAATGCAATAAACTAATAATAACCTGGAGGTTATTTTTAACCCGGTGATGTACTTCCTTTATTAATAGATCTTTATCGTGCAGTGCCTTCGACAAACTAGTCGTTCTGCTTTGTACCAATGACTCCAGCGTTGTTTTACTTCGTACCAGCTTATTTGTTTTAGAGGTGAAATACCACCTGGTAAGGGCAGCTAACGCAATGATGCATAAAATAATAAACCAAGGCTTAAAATAATACGGCTTCAGTACAACAATGGCAATTTCAATCTCAACCGGGTTCCACTGGCCATTGGCCAGCCGGGCTTGTATTTTTAAATTAAATTCACCGTAAGGCAGGCTATTAATATTGAGAGCGTTACCCTCTCCTAATTTCCATTTGCCTGGTAAACCCTCAATAATATACTGATACACATGCGGCCTCTCCTGGAAATCCAATAATGAAAATTCAACAGTTAATAATCCTTCCCCGGGATGGATCACTATTTTATTATTCCTTCTATACTCATTTATGCAGGGCTCAAAATCATTTTTAGCAGCCGAATATTTATTGATCATTGTAACCTGGAAAGGAACAGAGTCTATTATAGCGTTCTTTAAAACTTCCGCAGGATAGAAGGCTGTTAATCCATTGATAGTACCAAAATACATTTTGCCATCCGGACCTTTAAAAGAAGACGCCCGGTTAAACTCGTTATTGATGATCCCATCGACTCTGCTGAAACTATAAATCAATCGATTTTTTCTATTAAAACTAAACAGGCCATTGTATGTACTGACCCATAGGTTATTATTATCATCTTCTTCTATCCTGCATAAAACATTAGAAGGCAGACCGGCTTGCAGGCTAAAATTTTCTAATGCGCCCTTTTTATCTGCTGCAGCCCCGGTCCAGCGAAAAAGACCGTTTCCGTTGGATGCGATCCAGCAAATACCGTCCTTGTCCTCGTACATGTCATAAATATCCGGAATGGGCAACTTATGATCGGCGTCTAAGGCACCGGGGCCATAATAGTCGACAATTGTGTTGTTTTTTATTTGAAACAATCCATTTTGGGCAACGGCAAATAAGCCGTGTTTCCGGGTTTGCACAAACCGATACACAACAGATGTTAACGGAAAACCGGAGCTGGATGCTTTGAGTTGTTCAGACTTATGCGTACTGTCATTATATAAAAAAATACCAATGTTTGAGCCGACATAAATAGTATGAGATGAGGCCGGGTACAGCGCCCATATTTCTCCGCCAGTTATCTCAAACTTTACTTTAAACTTTAGCTTTTCCAAATCAAGGACATGTAGTGCAGACCCGCCAACATAAAATTTTTCGGATGTTTTTAGCAGCGAGTAAATAAAAAAGTCTTTAATCGTAACAGTTTCAACCGTATTATCTTTTTGAATAAGAAATTTATTTCCCATGCAGGCATAAATTCTTTTATCAGATTTGTCATTTTCGTTTTTAAAATTGGCTTCCGTATAGATATTCCTTACCTGCTTATTGAAAGGCGCCGCTGGCTGGTTACTGTTAAAATAATTATCGAATAAATTTTCTCTGCACCTGATTTCAAAAATACCAGAATTGGAGCAAAGCCAGTTGTTCCCATATTCATCAACGTAGTTGCCCGAGAAAATAAGTGTTGGCAGATTTGATAGTTCTTCTGTCGAATAAATTTCAATTCGTTTATTTTCCAGATATAACGCAATGCTATTGTCCAGGTATTTTAAATTGCTGTTTTCATTTGTTTTCCAATTTGACGGTGGCTTTAAAACGACATTATTAGTGAAACTTTTTGCTGTGCTAATAGTATAAGTCCTTAAATCCATGAGGTTTACCCGGGTAAGTAAAGTCGCCGCATCAACCGAAACAATCACCAGCCGGTTGGAGTCATCCAACAATAATTGCATTATCTTATTTCCATATAAACCGTCTTTTTCCTTAGAATAGTTGGTGAAACTTTTACCATCATACCTACTCAATCCCTTTTCTGTTCCAAACCACATAAAGCCATCCTTATCCTGAATAGCGCAAATCACTGAATTATCAGGCAAGCCGTTTTCTAGTGTCAGTATCCTTTTGGTGGTAATATAATCGCTATTACGATTTACAAATGGCGTTTGGCCGAAGTTTATCTTGCAATAAAGTAAAAGGGTTGCAAATAAAATGAAGATGCTATGTAATTTATAAAGCAAGAATAGAAATTAAAAGGGTGAAGCTAAATTAAATAAGTTAACAATTATAGCATGAATTTTATTCGTCTGCGGTTATCGCATTAAATAGAAGTATAAATCCAAATTTTTTCACTGCTGAGATATTTGCATATAAAAAATATTTTTGTTAATAAGGGTTAGATTGCAAGAGAAAGATTCGAAGTAAATGCTTTTATAAGATAAAAGAAGCAACATAAATAAATTATTAAACAGAAATTTCATCACCAGATCGTCGGTAATCTTTATCGCTTTCCTCAAAAAATAAATGGCTTTCAAAATTATGAAAGCCATTTATTGCACCTTGTGACCCGAGAATAGCCGCAGTTCAAACTTTTTCCTGGACGACTTGAAGAAAATTTATGACTTTAATTCAGCTAATTCTTAATAAGTGGGGCTGAGAGTTTGGATAGCTGGCTAGCAATAAAAGCAACGATGTTGTCAGGGTTCGGATTGGATTCAGACGAATTTAATTATATCCACCAGATCAATTTATTAAATTTCAATTTTTCATCAGGTGAAACAAAACAATAATAACACTCCGTTTTATTCATTCCCCTCCGTAATAAATCTAAAGCCCTTTTTTTACAGCAAAAGAAAAATATAGTTACAGTCTTAAAGTAACAACGGCCGGGAGTTTTGGTAAGGAATAAGCAGCCCAATCAATTTCAATCTCACAATTTGTTTGTTGAACCGCAGGCACTGCACTTGATTTCAAATTTCTGAAGTTGCTTCAGATCCTTATCTGTCAATTTTAATAAGGCTACGCTGAAGAATTTATAATCGGAAGACACTAAAAAATGATTATTGATCTACACAAGTGAGTTGATCAAGCTTGCAATATTTCACAGTAATGACCTAATTGAACTAAATGGGTTATAACTTTTGTAGTATCTGATTCTTTAATTCCATTTACTCTCAGAATTTTATCTCAATCCTGTAAATCGAAGTTTATCATTGCATTTGAAAATCTCTCTTGCAGAGACTTTAATACTTTTTCGCTTTGCGCTTTAGTCCTAACATTGGTTTTATAGACTTCCAGCATGATTATTACAAATAATATTTCGGTATACATCAGGTCAAAAGTGAACAGTTAATTTAAGACTTAAAGGACAATCAAATGTCAAAACCGGACAGCGAAATTAAAGAATACCATATACATCAGTAGAGTGAATAAAGATATCCATAGGGCAACTAATTAATAATATTTTGGGAAATCCTGTAACCTTTTATACTATCATCCACTCTATTTAAGTATCTCAATAATGATAAAAATAAATAAAATGGAAAGCATCGTGTTAAAAAATGGGTTAAAACCGACATACAATCTTTTAAGATTAACCTATGGTATTGTGCCGATAGTGGCCGGCCTGGATAAATTCACGAACATATTAACTCACTGGGAAAATTATATCAATCCTTCCATTGGGAGTATGTTGCCGTTTGCCCCGAATACTTTTATGATGATCGTGGGTATAATAGAGATAATTGCTGGCGTGATCGTGTTGGCAAGACCGGCGATTGGCGGATATATCGTTGCAGCCTGGTTAACTGTTATAGCATTAACGCTGCTGACAGGTGGTATCTACCTGGACGTGGCTGTACGTGACCTGGTGATGGCAATTGGCTCTTTTTCATTGGCAAGGATGGCCAAGCTTTCTTTGCCAAAAGCTAACTTTGTATAGTGGAACAGTTTCAGGAATACACGGACGAGCATATTATAGAAATGATAGCTTCCGGCCAGGTGGAGTTATTTGAAATCCTCATAAGGCGGTATAACCCTTATTTGTATAAAATTGGCCGATCTTATAATTATGGCCATGAGGACACACAGGATCTGATGCAAGACAGTTTTATCGATTCGTATACCCATCTAAGTAAATTCGAGAACCGATCTTCTTTTAAAACATGGTTAGTTAAGATTATGCTGAATAATTGCTTTAGGAAAAAGCAAAAGAGCAGCTTTAAAAATGAGATCGCTGCAGAAATTGATGATAAATCAATACCCATGTTTTCAAATCAAGTACACAGTGATGCAAACAATACAATTATGTCCCGTGAATTAAAACTTGTAATTGAAGATGTTCTTCAGCAAATACCGCTTGATTACAGGCTGGTGTTTTCTTTAAGAGAACTTAACGGCCTATCTGTAAAGGAAACGGCGGAGATACTTAATATTTCGGAATCGAACGTAAAAACAAGACTTAACCGTTCAAAGGCAATTATGAGAAAAGGGATTGAGAAATCATACAAACCAGAAGAAATTTTCGAATTCAATTTAAAATATTGCGACAGCATTGTCAACAATGTTATGGCACAAATAAAAGCCCTATGAATACAGCACTATCGGCTAATTCCATTTTTTTTAACCAATTTTGTGCTCCATGGTTAAAAAAAGAATTAAACGAAGTATAAGAATATCCCGCTATGTTATTTACAAAGAGACACTTGTTGATTACAGAGAACACCTCTGGTCTTTTATTGGCGCCTTCATAGGTATCGGAATCATAGCGTTTATGCATTCCAATTTCCTGGAAAAAACCGAAAATATTTTTTTGATTGGCTCGTTCGGAGCGTCCAGTGTATTAATTTACGGAGCTATACAGAGTCCGTTGGCGCAACCCAGGAATTTAATTGGTGGCCACGTAGTTTCTGCCCTAACTGGGGTAACCGTATATAAGGCTTGCCCTGATATTATCTGGCTTACAGCTCCGCTTGCGGTTTCTGCTTCTATCGTTTTTATGCAGGTAACAAAAACATTACATCCACCCGGGGGAGCTACTGCATTGATTGCAGTAATCGGATCAGGAAAAATAAAAGAGTTAGGCTACCTGTATGTTTTTTCCCCGGTATTAACTGGAACGCTTATACTATTTACTACTGCACTGATATTTAACAATATCACTCCTTACAGGCAGTATCCCACCAACAGCAGGCTTACTAAGTTCTTTAAGCGAAAGGATTTAAAGTAAAACAGGCTCTAATTAAAATTTTATTCATAACGAATAAAAAAATCAGTCTGTCAGGCTGGGAACAGGATATGGAAAAATGAAATATTCGAAAACATTCCGGTCTGCATGTTGTACGTGGTTTGCAAACTTGTTTAAACTTAAGCGCAACACTCTTGCGTATTCTTTATCTAATTTTTCAAATACCGGATGTACATTTTCAATCTCATTCTTTAGTGCTTCCTTCTTCTCTACACCTAAAGGAATATATTGTTTTACGATTGTCTCAAACTGTTCCGTGAAATTCTTTTCGACTTCTATATAATATGGTATCAATACCGGGTTTGCAGTAAATGTTTTTAAATGTGCCAATTTTATAGCATCTGCTTTTCTTACCGCATTTATTTCGTTCACCTGTAAGGAAGCAAACACCGATATAAGAGCCGGGGCTTTTAATAACAGGTTTGTTTCCTCAAGAGAAAGCTTTTCAAATTGCCTGATCATGTATTACAGTTTAGATTATTTATCTCATGTAATACTACTCCCGTATAATTAGCAGGATGTTAAGGCTTCATTAGAAAATCATTAGAATTGCATGCTATATTACAGCGGCAGGTAAATGAACAATAAATATGCTGCCTTCGCTGATTGCAGAAGTTACCTGGATGGATCCTTTATGCAGCCTGATTATACGGTAAGCCAATGAGAGGCCCAGCCCGGCGCCCTTAACGCCAAAATCAGAATCTGCCCTGTAAAAGGGTTGAAATATATTTTTGAGATCAGCTTCAGGTATCCCTGTTCCTTTATCAGTAATTTCAATAACTATTTTATCCTGCTCAACAGCCAGTTTTATTTCAGCCAGATGATCAGCTGAATATTTGCAGGCGTTGATCACTATATTTTTTATTGCAATCAATAAAAGTGGTTCGTTACCTAATACGAGCAAGCTCTCTTCTTCTTCCGGCAGGTTTGTAAAATCTAGTAATACTTTGTAAAGTTTATCAAGTTTTATTAATTCACTTTTTATCTGTAACAAAACCTCATCAATTCTTACCAGGCTAATCTCTATACCCGATGCAGTTCCTGAAGCTTTTGCAAATTCAAGTAAGGTCTGTGTAAGTTTATTTAGCTGTAAGACATCCTGCTGCACGGACTTCATCACCCTGCGATATTCTTCTGCGCTTCTTTCTCTCTGAAGGGAAACTTCCAACTGGCTGGAAATAGAACTCAGCGGCGTAGATAATTCGTGTGATGCATTTGCTATAAATCTTCCCTGAATCTCAAAACTTTCCTGTAGCCTGTTAAGTAATTCATTTAGGGTACCCGACAAATAACTCCATTCATCCTTTTCACTTCCGGCTTGTATGCGTCTTGTCAAATTCTGAGCTGAAATTTCATGCACTTCATCGGCGATTTTTTTCACAGGTTTAAGCAGACCCTTTGAAAACCAATACCCACAAAACAAAGCAATAAGCAAGCCTGCAAAAAAACTATACAATAGCACCCATTTTAACTGGTGCAAAGAATCTCTTCCTTCTTTATCGAAAGCTGCGACCATTATTATGCCTTTGAATTGATTGCTTTTATAATAGTATGAAATTGCTTCTCTTAAGTCAATAAGAAAATATACTTTTTCGTTGGCCTTTGTTTCGTTTATTATGTGTTTGGAAAATACCAGGCTATCACCGGGTACATCAGTGTATGCGTATATTTTGTTATTGGAGTTATCAAATACTTCTACCGTTTTATCAATTAATGCAACCGTTGTAGAGCTATCTATTTTCTGGATGAGGTCATTGCCAAAAGACTCTGACCGGCTAAACAGGCTTCCTGTAGTGATGGCAAAATTAATAAGGCGTGCTTTACTGTTCTTTACCCTCTTAGTATAAGAAAAATAATATATCGAGCAGCATACAATACCGAGTATAATACATACTATAGCGGTGAAAAACAATGTGATCCTGGTTCTTGCCGGCATAATTATTTTTCCTTTAAAATATATCCCATGCCTACATGTGTCTGTATTAATTTTTGCGTAAAACTTTTATCTATTTTATTCCGCAGATAATTAATATATACATCTATTACATTTGTGTTGGTATCAAAATCCACTTCCCACACATTAACCGCAATATCCGCCCTGGACAATACACGGTTCTTATTTTTTAATAAGTACTCAAGTAACTGAAATTCTTTGGCGGTCAGGTTTATTATTTTGTCTTGTCTTTTTACTTCCTTACTGTCAAGGTCCATTTCAAGATCAGCTGCTTTTAGTAGAGTTCCAACAGGGATATTTTGCAGGTGAGTTCTTTTGAGCAGAGCCCTTATTTTCAAAAGGAGTTCTTTGAACTCAAAAGGTTTTGTAAGATAGTCATCCGTTCCGGCATTATAACCTTCCACTTTATCCGGCAGTGAGCTCATTGCAGTAAGCATAATGACAGGGATGCTTTCATTTTGCGAACGGATGGCCTTGCACAACTCATAACCATTTATACCTGGCAGGTTGATATCTATTATTACGAGGCTGAAGCTTTGATTTTTAAACATCCGAAGGCCCAATATCCCATCATACGCTACATTAGCATTATATCCATTCTCATTCAAGCCATATTTCAGTGTATCAGCTATCTTTTTTTCGTCCTCTACTATCAGTATATTTATTTCGTCAGTCATTCATTTTAGATAGTGCAATTTACATTTTATAACAAGGAGCTTAATATAACATTGCCTTAAAATTCCCTTTACCTCATATTCTAATCACATTCTAATCTCATTTTAAAATGATTCTATAGATGCCATGCTAATTTGCACTGTGATAACGTACGACACATGATAAAAAGCCGGATCTTAAATAATGGTATACCGATCTCGATTTCACTGAATCCAACATTGGAGGCTGAAAACATTCATCCCGAACGAACGGGCGACAAAAAAAGATTGTTAACTATTGCTGCATTAGCTGTTGCGGTAGCAATATGTATCAGTTTTATTGCAAAACTATTGGTGAGCCTTATCGACCTTGTAACAAATATTTTTTTCTATGGAAAATTCTCCATCATCCATTCAAGCCCAGCTGGTAATACGCTGGGTTTGTTTGTAGTTATTATACCTGTAGCCGGTGGCATCATTGTTGGCTTAATGGCGCTCTATGGTTCTAAAGCCATACGTGGGCATGGAATACCTGAAGCCATGGAACAGATATTGACTAACCAAAGTAAGATAAAGCCAACAATCACTTATCTAAAACCTATTTCATCAGCAATTGCGATTGGTACCGGTGGGCCTTTTGGCGCAGAAGGACCGATCATTGCAACAGGTGGAGCTTTTGGCTCAACCATAGGTCAACTATTAAAGATCAGTCACCACGAGAGAAAAATATTACTGGCAGCAGGTGCAACAGCCGGGATGTCTGCCATTTTTGGAACACCGGTTGCTGCCATATTTCTAGCTATTGAATTATTGCTTTTTGAGTTCTCACCCCGTTCCATTATTCCCGTTGCGCTGGCTTGTATTACAGGTGCTATTGGCCATCATATATTATTTGAGGCCGGCCCTGTGTTTCCAATGAGTACCGTAATAACGATGCCTGGAAGTACGGCACTCGCACTTTACAGTGTAATGGGAATTTTAATTGGACTTGCTTCTGTTGCAGTTACTAAAGTTGTTTATTCAATTGAAGATGGTTTTGAGAAGTTTCCAATCCACTGGATGTGGTGGCCAGCCATTGGTGGAATTGTAGTTGGTGTTATAGGTTATTTTGCTCCACGCACATTGGGTGTTGGGTACAATAATATTACTGAAGTGCTTTCCGGTAATGTTCCCATAAAAATTTTGCTGTTCCTGTGTTTATTAAAATTTATTTCATGGTCAATTGCCTTGGGCAGTGGAACGTCCGGGGGAACATTGGCACCACTTTTAACAATTGGTGGGGCTACCGGGGCATTGATTGGAAATTTACTCCTGCATTTTTATCCTCACTCCGGTGTTAACATACCTTTGTCTGCTCTTGTAGGAATGTCTGCAATGTTTGCGGGAGCATCAAGGGCATTACTTACTTCAATAATTTTTGCGCTGGAAACCACCGCACAATCCAATGCACTGTTGCCGTTACTGGCTGCCTGCTCCGCTTCCTATTTTGTCTCCTTCTTTTTTATGAAGAATACCATTATGACTGAGAAGATCGCACGCCGTGGAATTAAAACACCGCATTCATACGAGCCTGACATTTTGGAGAAAATAACCATCAGCCAGGTAATTAAAGAAAATGGAGTTGTACTTAGTGAAGATAACTCAATACACGAAATATGGGACTGGCTCGACCAGGAACCGGCGTATAACAGTAACAGTTATTTTATAGTTTCAAACAATGAAGGTGATTATAAAGGCATTGTCAGTTCAACGAGTTTATTCAGCAGAGACCATATTATCGACAAGCCAATTTCGACATTGATACAGCATAAGAACATATCAATTGAAATAGATAACAGTTTACGAATGGCTGTGGAGCTAATGGCAAAGGAAAGTGTAGATGTATTGCCGGTTGTGTCGAGGGAAAATAATTACAACATCGTGGGAATATTGTCTTACCGGGATATTATTTCTGCATACAAATTCAGCATGGAAGACCATGAAAAAAAACATCCCCGTATTTCGCTAAAAAGGCGGAGCCTGAAAATATTATTGCGTGGACAAAAATTATATACCGCATTAAAATCCAGGAATGAACAAGACGATTAAACTTATAAAGATAATTATCATGAAAAAAGAATTTAATGTAAGTGACGAATATGCAAAAGAGAGAGACCAGAAAGATGAAAACAGGGTCTTTTTAATAGGTATGGCGGCGATGGTTGTAGCTGCCGTGTTAGACTGGGAATTATTCCAATGGATATATACTGGTATCCACCCCCTGCACTAGGATATGATTAATCAATCAGAATTCTTCTAGTATCATTTTTTTACTAATTATTATACCCGCTGCTGTTCCCATTGATACTGTATTGGCAACAGTCCGCATCATTGAGGCATTATCACCAATTGCAAAAACTCTTTTAATAGTGGTTTCATACGAGTTGTCTATTTTGACATAGTCTTCTTCAACTTTTCCGAGATTTTCGGTTACATATTCCTTAAGTAACGATCTTGTTCATGATATCAAAAAAAATTAATGGCAACAAATAATGTAGCAAGATCGAAATTCTATACTGTGTATGCAACCCATTTTCCGGTTAACTTTTCCTGGCACTGATCTCTTTTTCAATACCAAGTTTTTTAATTCTTGAGTTTAATGTATTGACATTTACATCCAGTATCTCTGCAGCACCTCCTTTTCCTGATATTTTCCAGTTACAGCTTTCAAGTACTGCCATGATATGATCCCGTTCATTCTCTATAATTGTCTTAAACTTATCACTGCTGTTCGCAATGGATTTGGCTGTCATCTTCGAAGTTGGCATCTCCAGTTTTTCGATATCAGCACCTTTTGCAAGCACCACATTTCGCTGAATCGTATTTTCCAATTCACGTATATTCCCCGGCCAATGATAATTCCTTAGCTCATCAACGGTTTGCTTTGCCAAAACCGGGATCACTTTTCCTTCTTCTGCACTATACTTCTTAATAAAATGTTCTGCTAATAAAGGTATATCTTCTTTTCGCTGGCGCAGTGGCGGTATGAGTAATGGAAATACGTTAAGGCGGTAATAAAGATCTATCCGGAAACGCCCGGCCGCCACCTCTTCTTCCAGGTCTTTATTAGTGGCAGCGAGTACACGTACATTTATTTTTTTTGGCTTACCTCCTATTGGCTCAATTTCTTTTTCCTGCAATACTCTTAAAAATTTAACCTGCAATTCGAGTGGTAACTCACCGATCTCATCCAGGAAGATAGTACCACCGTCAGCCAGTTCAAACTTACCTTCCCGCCTGGCAGTAGCTCCAGTAAATGAACCCTTCTCATGACCAAATAGTTCTGATTCTATAAGATTGGATGGAAGTGTACCGCAGTTGACAACAATGTAAGGTTTGTGTCGCCTGGAAGAAAGCTTATGAATAGAATGGGCGATCAATTCTTTACCAGTACCGCTTTCTCCCAATATCAGCACAGAAGTATCTAAGGGGCTAACCATTTTTGCCAGCTCAAGTACTTCAGTGAATTTTTTGCTTTTACCAATAAGGTTTTTGAATTCGGGAGGAAGTTGTACAGGTAAAGATTTTTGTGATGGAATATTTTTTTTTATTTCCGGCAGCCTGTGCTGGTGAAGATAAAGTGCCACATCAAGCATGATCAATACATCCTTGGCACGAAAAGGTTTTACCATAAACCCATATGGTTGTGTTGACTTCGCAGCTTCCAGTATCTGCCTGTTCGAATTGGCTGATAAATAAACAAAAGCAATGTTTTTTTCATGCAGTATTTTACCCAGGTCAATTCCAGTCTCTTCACCTTGTAAAAATATATCTACCAATACCAGGTCAGGCTTTTCTTTTTCAATAACAGACAAGGCTACCGTAACTGACCTTGCAATGGAACAGACAAAATATCCTGCGTTGGTTAGTATAACGCTGAGACTCTTTGCCTCAATAAACTGGTCTTCTACAATAAGGATTTTAACTTTCAATGGAAGATGATTTTTGTAATTTTTTTGTGGCTCATTCGTAATGATAAAATTACAACAGTTAATATTCTAAATAAAAAAGCAATTATTTTCTGTGATCTGTTCACTTTTTTCTTCAATAATTATTGATATAGCAATACTTTTTATCTGCCGTAAAAAATAAAAGATTGCAAATCAACAAACTAAAATTTTGGCACAAGGTTGGTCAAACAGACAGCATTCCAGTAGAAAATAATCGGGTTTAATAATTTCAAAAAAACTAAAAATTAAATGCAGTGAAAAAGCAAATCAATTTCCCGGTACTGAAAATTTACTTCATCTGTCTATCTATTATCTCTTTCCTTTTTATATGTAACGCTGTAAATACACTAGCGAAGAACACTATAAAAAATATTGTGCTGATATATGGAGTTTTCGAAAGAGTTTATAAAATCCTTACAAAAAAAGGTTACCAGGTGAGTGTGGTTGGTAATCCAATACCGGGTATAATTGAAACTACAGCATGGGATCAGTAAAATAACAAAGTATTACGTATCCATGGCAAGAACCCGAAGAAACTATAAAGCTTTATAACGGGAACACATACAGTGTAAAAATGAACACAATACCGCAAATAGAAACTAAAAATGGGAAACCCGGTTTGACAACTTTTGAACCAGGAGAAATGAACACTTATACATCAGTGGTGGATGCCATAACTGATCTCAAACACAGAGGGTATAAAGATTATTTTAGAAGGGAACCGACATTCATCTACTGCAGTGAATTAGACATTTGGTTTGATCCTGACGAATTTGATGTCGATGAGTTTTATCAATTCGGGCAAAATCTCAACCCTGATGCCGATCGTGTTCTCTATGCAATTACATCCAGCACAGGAATTAAAGGAACAGTGTTGGATGCGTATGGAGTATACACTGAAAAAATGAGTTTTAAAATGGCGCTAAAACTACAACGGTCTTAGCCCGTTAAATATTAAAATTTGATCACGAAAACATTATCAAAATGAAAAAGCGGGATACAAGGGCAGCATTTGGAAGGGCAACATTTATTGAAGTAGAAGAAAATGTCAGCCTTCATATTACAGACTTGGGAGAAGGCGAACCTATTATATTGATACACGGCTGGCCCCTTAGCAACGCCATGTATGAATACCAATATCAATATTTGATCAAGGAAGGATACCGTGTTATCGGGATCAGCCTTCGTGGCTTTGGCTTTTCTGATAAACCGTATGGCAAATACAATTATGATGTGTTTGCTGATGATATTAAAATAGTACTGGAAATATTAGGAATTGAAAATGGGATACTGGGTGGCTTTTCAATGGGAGCTGCAGCCGTTATACGCTACACCGCTAAGTATGATGCAGCACATATAAGGAAACTTGCTCTATTTGGAGCTGCGGCACCTCTCTGGACGGAAAGAGATGACTTTCCGTTTGGCCTTTCAAAGGAAATCGCAAACGGTTTGATTAAATTAAATAATACGAACCGGCCTAACCTGCTCAACACTTTCGGGCGTATACTCACAGCAGGTGAACACTCAATATTGGAGGATATGGCATGGTGGCTCGATACAATCAACTTGCAAGCTTCTCCCTATGCTATGGAGCAATGCCTGATCTTGTTACGTGATGCTGACCTGCGTTATGATCTTAAAAAAATAAAAGTACCTACTGCTATTTTTCATGGCAGAAAAGATAAGATGTGTCCATTTAGTCTATCCGAACAATTGTATGATGGTATCAAAAACTCTTATCTCGTTCCATTCGAAAATAGTGGCCATGCCTTATTTGTAGAAGAAATGGAAAAGTTCAATTCAGCACTATTGCGTTTCATCCGTTCAAAGGTTAAAGAAGAAGTAGTAAGTCATTAGCTAAAAAAATTACCGGGTTGCGAATATGAAATTAAAACTATAGGAAAATGAAAAATTACGAATCGCTGGTTGATGCATTGACTGATATCAAAACCAGGGGATATAATGAGGACTTCAATTTAGAGCCCGCCTGTCTTTATTGTGGATCACTGGGTTTACGATTCTATCCTGAAGAGTTTAGTGTTGATGAGGTCTACCGTTTTGAAGAAGATTCGAATCCCGAAGACAATTCAGTTTTATATGTGATCTCATCCTCAGCCGGGGTTAAAGGATCATTAATAGATGGATACGGAGTATATGCCGATTCTATGAGTTTTGATATAGCTCAAAAATTACGTATACATCATACCTGGTAAATCTTAAAAATTGTATAATGGAACCAAGACTGAATCTGCATGAGAAAGGACACAATGCATTAAAGACACTTTACGCAACAGGCACTTATCTAAGTCAGTCACCTGTTGGGGTAAATCTTATAGAACTTGTAAACGTACTGGTGTCACAAATTAATAACTGTGTTTTTTGCATGGACATGCATTATAGGATGGCACGGTCAAACGGTGAATCAGAATGGCGTTTGTATGATTTAAGAACATGGCGTGAAACATCATGGTACAGCAAACGGGAAAAAGCTGCATTTGCTTTGGCAGAAGCAATTACCAGTTGTAATGTAACCGACAATATCTACATCGAGGCAAAAAAAATACTTTTCTGATGAAGAATTAATTGATCTGGTCTTTGCTGCAGCGACTATAAACACATGGAATCGTATCAACAATGCATTTACAAGCAAACCCGGAACATACCGTATGGAACAGCTTGAACAACGATCATTATAACAATAAGACCACTTATTATAAAAATGATTTTTTTAAACATAGGAACGCTGGCAACATTGGCAATATTATTAACACTGTCAACACTGTTCGTAGAGGCAATATCATTTATAAACGCAAATAATTCAATCATGGCAAAATCCACTAAATCCGCAAAAGCAGAGTATGATCCCCAAATTTTTACAGAAGTAAGAAATTTCTTAAAAATGTTGAATTCATCAAAGGGTAAACCTATTGAGGAACTTAATCCGATCGCTGCCCGTGCAGTATTGGTGAACGCACAAAACTCAGTTGTTGTAGATTATTCAGGCATTGAAGAAACAGAAAGGATGATAACACAGGACGGCGAGGAAGTAAGAGTACACATCGTAAAACCTTTTGGAGTTAGATCCGATGCGCCTGTCTTCATATATATCCACGGCGGAGGTTGGGTATTGGGAGATTATCCCACACATAAAAGACTGGTAAGAGACCTGGTTGTTGAAAGTGGCGCTGTAGCTGTCTTTCCTGATTACACGCCATCACCAGAAGCCCGGTACCCGGTAGCGATCAATCAAATATATGCTGCAGCAAAATGGGTATCCCTTCACGGTAGTGACATAGGTGTGAATGGAAAAAATCTTGCCATAGTAGGTAACAGCGTTGGTGGAAATATGGTAGCTTCCGTTACATTAATGGCAAAAGAAAAAAATGGCCCGGCAATAAAATCACAGGTGCTGTTATGGCCTGTAACTGATGCAGATTTTAAAACAGGTTCATACAAAGAGTTAGGCAAAGGAAGATTTCTTACCAGGAATATGATGATCTGGTTTTGGGATAACTATTTACCTGAAATAAAAAAACGAAAAGATATCTATGCATCTCCCTTGCAAGCTTCTTTAGATCAACTAAAAGGTTTACCGCCGGCGTTAGTTCAGACAGCTGAAAATGATGTGCTCCGTGATGAAGGCGAAGCGTATGCCCGTAAATTAGACGAAGCCGGTGTGCCTGTTACATTAACAAGGTATGGAGGGTTAATACACGATTATGGGCTATTAAATCCCTTAGCCGGAATTCCTGCAGTGAAAACAGCATTATTACAAGCCGCAGCCTTTATCAGGAAATCACTACACGATTAATTTGATTATTTAAGCGGCAAACTATTTTTTAAACAGTTAAATCTATATATAAAGTCTATAAAAAATAATATATGAAAATCGTAATCATCGGCGGTAGCGGACTCATTGGGTCAAAGCTCGTAAACAAGCTTCGCCAGCTTGAACATGAAGTGATAGCAGCATCTCCTGCATCAGGAGTAAATACTATTACAGGAGAAGGATTGAATGAAGTGCTTACAGGTGCACAGGTGGTTGTAGATGTAGCAAACTCTCCGTCATTTGAAGACAAAGCAGTGCTTGAGTTTTTCGAAACTTCGGGACGCAATTTACTTAAAGCAGAAGCAATTGCTGGCGTGAAACATCACGTTGCACTATCGATAGTGGGAGTGGATCGTAAACCGGGTAATGGTTATTTCCGTGCTAAACTGGCCCAGGAAAAGTTGATCAAAGAATCTGGAGTTCCATATTCAATTTTGCACTCAACACAGTTCTTCGAGTTCACGGCAGCGATCGCACAATCTGGTACAGCCGGCGAAGAAGTTCATGTTTCAACTGGTCTTTTCCAGCCTGTTGCTTCAGATGATGTAGTGGCCGCTCTTGCAAAAATTGCCATTGTGGAACCAATAAATGGCACCATTGAGATTGCGGGTCCCAAACGCTCGGGCATGGACGAATTTATTGGCCTTTTCCTGAAATGGACAAATGATCCACGGCACCTCGTTCCAGATAAACATGCACGTTATTTCGGCGAAGAGATAAATGATCAATCACTTATTCCTGGTGACAACCCGATCATTGGTAAACTCAAATACGAAGATTGGTTTCGCACACAGTATGTAAAACAATGATCAACGGTGAATAAAAAATAAATAAACTAATTATAACGCATTCGCCTGGCGCAACGAAGATGACGGGTGTCAGATCGTTGAGGGGGCTGTAAGGGGTATGCACTTTCCACCCGTTCGTGCACGAGACAACCCAAGTCGGTGCGGCGTCTCCGCAACAACCGATCAGCAACACAGCGATGATACGGCAGGCAGCATGTAATCTCATTGGCTATCCGTAGATACCGGTAAACAAAAAGTAACGGACTCAGAAAATTATCGACTCCATTTTTTTGGTAATAATGAAAATCAAAAAATACCACGGAGTCCTGATTTCTATTCTATTCAGACTTTTAAATATTTATAAAATGAACAAAGAATTTTTATCCGGGTTTGAAAAAGACCCGGCAAATAATCAGCCTAAGGCAAACCATTCCCAGGAAAACATACACCCGAATTCACATGAGATGAATACCAGTGAGGGTAGCGAATTCCTTGATGATGCACTCCGGATGGAAGACCTGCAATGGGATAATAGTGGCTTACCGCCAGACGAGATTTCCCTTTATGTTTCCCATCCCATTATCACAGAAAAGAATGACACGGATGGTGAATAAAAAAGGACAGTAACATAACACGATGGTTCGGCGATAGCTATGGGACTTATGCTAATAGTATGGCGGTTTGATATTAAATGCTCATCCGTGTACTCTATTTAGCTTTTGTAATAAATAAAATTCTAATCATGAAAATAGTTGTAATCGGTGGTAGCGGGCTTATTGGTTCAAAACTCGTAAACAAGCTTGGCCAATATGATCATATAATAATATCTGCCTCACCTGCATCAGGTATTAACAGTATTACGGGTGAAGGCTTAACTGAAGCATTGAAAGATGCAAGTGTTGTGGTTGACGTTTCCAATTCTTCATCATTTGAAGAAAAAACAGTCCTGGATTTTTTTCAAACATCAACGAAGAACCTGCTTGCCTCGGCAACCTACGCAGGCATTAAGCACTATGTGGCTTTATCTGTGGTAAGCGCTGAACGCCTCCCGAATAGTGGCTACCTCCGTGCAAAACTTGTACAGGAGGAGTTGATAAGGGAGTCTGGTATCCCTTATAGCATCTTGCGTTCTACTCAATTTTTTGAACTCGCAGCCAGGATCGCACAGGCAGGAACGATAGGTGAAGAAGTTCATATTTCTCCTGCAGCATTCCAACCAATAGCAGCAGATGAAGTAGTGTCTGAATTGACAGATATCATTTTCGGAGCAACATTAAATGGGACCGTTGAAGTGGCAGGCCCGGTTCTTATGCCGATGTATGAGTTCATTCGCTATTACCTGGATGTAACGGAAGACCCACGTCAACTGATAGAGGATGCACATGCACTTTACCTGGGTGCAGAACTGAATGATGAGTCACTGGTAACAGGGGAAAATCCGCGTCTTGGAAAGATAAAATATGAAGATTGGTTCAATACCCAGTTGGTTGAGCAATGATATTGGTAACCCAAACAAAAAAAGAAATAAATAACATTCATTATAAACAAACATTTTTTCAAATCAAAAAACTAAATTTTATGTCTACTATCAAACAACTCAGTTCAATCGCACTGATGGCCGCATCAATAATAACTTCGCTGCCGCAGAATGCAAAATCGCAATCCAATTCAAAAGGAGTAAAAAACATTGTATTGGTTCACGGCGCATTTGCCGATGGCTCCAGCTGGGCTAAAGTTATTCCGTTGCTACATGCAAAAGGATACAATGTTATTGCTGTACAAAATCCGCTCACTTCATTCGCCGAGGATGTCGCTGCAGCCAAACGTGCCATTGCACAAATGGAAGGACCCGTGCTATTGGTAGGACACTCCTATGGTGGAATGGTGATCTCCGAAGCAGGAAAAGATCCAAAGGTGACGGGTTTGGTTTATGTCGCAGCATTGGTTCCCGAAGAAGGACAAAATGTGCAGGACGTTAATGCTGCCATGCCAACAACAGGAGTTGAAAAGCAATTTCAATTAAGTCCTGAGGGCTATCTGTCCCTGCCATTGAAAGCAATCAATGAACATTTTGCACAGGACGTACCGCCTGGAGAAAGAAAATTAATATATGCTACACAGGTGACATGGGCCGCAGCAGCCACACAGGAAAAAGTATATGATCCTGCATGGAAAACTAAACCATCCTGGTATATCGTAGCGGCGAAAGATGGAATGATCAATCCTGACCTGGAACGATTCAAAGCAAAGTTGATCAAAGCAAACACGATTGAACTAACATCAGGGCATGTTCCCATGGTATCTCAACCACAGAAAGTAGCAGACTTCATTATTAAAGCAGCACAGGCATTGTAATTCAAAATCATAAAAACAAATCAAAATGAACGAATTTTTAATTGCGATCCACAGAGATCTCACGAGCAAAAACCCAAGTCCATCACCTGAGCAAATGAAGGAGGCAATGAAACCTTACCAGGATTGGATTGCCGGTATTGCAGCCGAAGACAAATTAGTAGCTCCACCAAAAAGATGGGATGTTGATGGAAGAGTTATAAGTACTGCAAAAAAGGTACACCAGGGGCCTTATGCTGAAGGGAAAGAATCCATTGGCGGTTTATTCCTGATCAAGGCAAAAGATTATGACGAAGCTGTGGAAATTGCAAAAGGATGCCCTATCATCAAGTACGGAGCCATTGTTGAAGTACGCATGGCTATTCCCGCTGCATAATGTTTCAGATCATTTGAATGCCCTTGTCATGATCAAGGGTATTCTTTCCCCGATAAGTTATCCAGATTGATTAATTAACAACAAAGAAGCCATGAAGATCGCTATCATTTCTGCAAGTGTACGGATTGACCGGAGAAGTCATCGAGTTGCTTTGTTCTTCAAAAATTATATTGAGACAAACAACCTGGCAACAGTTCACCTGCTCGATCTTAAGGAGTATAAGTTTCCCATTTTCGAAGAACGGCTCAGGAATATTAAAGATCCTACAGCATCAATGAATGAGTTCAGCGATATAATCAGGGCAGCCGATGGTGTGATCATCGTTACCCCGGAGTACAATGGTAGTTATCCCGCAAGTTTGAAAAATGTAATTGACCTTTTGTATGCTGAATGGAGAAGGAAACCAATTGCATTGGCAACTGCTTCCTATGGTCAGTTTGGCGGGTCACAAGTAACAACATCGCTGGTATTTATTTTATGGAAGATGGGGGTATGGTTGGTACCTGCGATGTACCCGGTACCTAAGGTGCAGGACCTATATTATGAAAATGGAATGCCGGTTGATAAAGAAGCAACCGAAAAAAGAACAAAGCCTTTTATTGATGAATTGCTTTGGTGTATGGAAGCAAAGAAAAAGATGGAAACAATAACTACAACAAATTAACTATAATAAATACAACAATGTTAGCTATAGGAATTACAGCCCCCGATTTTGAATTGTATGCCACACCCGATCAACAGTTGCGACTGAGTGAACTAAAAGGTAAAAAAGTTATTCTCGCATTTTATCCTGCAGATTGGAGCCCTGTGTGCGGAAACCAGATGAATCTTTATAATGAAATGGAAACATATTTTACAAGACACAATGCACAACTGGTAGGAATTTCCGTGGATAGCAAATGGTGTCATGCGGCGTTCAGTGAACAAAACAAATTTTATTTTCCATTGCTTGCGGATTTTGAGCCAAAGGGAGTTGTCTCTAAATTATATGAAGCATATGATGAAAAAAACGGCGAATGCCTGCGTGCATTATATGTGATTGATGAAACAGGAGTGATTCGCTGGAACTATTTATCTCATATTGATGTCAATCCGGGAGCTGACGGAATACTGAATGCATTGGAAGAAATTGATAATGTGAAATCAGTATCTCAATGAAAGAACACGGTCTGTAAATAGCATTACCGAAGATCACATTTAATCTCTTAAGATTCTTTTTTCCCAAACTATTAAACTGAATATTTATGATACGTATATTTTTTAATTTACTAATACTGCTTATAATTTTTATTGTGTCCTGTAATTCTTCCCGTATTGTATATAGCTGGAAAGATCCGGACACACAGGTTTCCCTGGAAAAACTAAACAAGGTCTTAGTTGCTTCTTTTCTGCGTGACGAAACGAGTCGTCGGACTGCTGAAGATAAAATGGCATTGCTTCTTGGCGGAAAGGGAATACAATCTTATAACTATTTTGAAACTGATATAAAATTGATGAAGGAGGAAGAGATTCGTGAAAAATTAAGAAAAGACGGCTTTGATGGCGCAGTTACAATGCGACTGGTAGATGTCGATAAGGAGCTGATGTATGCACCAGGCACCATTTCTACATACCCGGTTTACTATAAAACATTTGGTGGATACTACCTCAGAGGTTGGAATTACTTTTCCACACCCGAGCGCTATGAGACAACACGAACTTATTCGGTTGAGACAAATGTTTATTCATTAAAACAGAATAAACTGATTTGGTCTGGCCTTACCGAATCAATAAACCCCGGCGGAGTTGATAAACTCACCTCCGATATTTCCAGCACTATTTATGAAAAGATGATGAAGGAAGGATTTATTACGCAATGAGAAATTGATATTCAAAAATCAGTACACCACTTTTCAATCAATTGTCAACCAATTAATCTTAAAAAATGAAACAATTAACATCAATGACAAGCGATGACCATATTTTTGAAAATTCCATAGCCACGCTCGAATTGGTGGAAAACGGCGACTATGAATGTCCCCATTGCGGTCATGCTTACCCGATAGTAAAAGACATTCAACAGCAATTGGGACAAGATCTGAAATTTGTATTCAGGAATTTCCCGCTATCAAAAATTCATTCGCATGCGTTTTCAGCCGCAGTAGCAACAGAAGCAGCCGGCTTACAGGATAAATTCTGGGAAATGCATGATATCATTTTCGAAAATCAAAAGACTTTGGGTACTGAGGATATTCTTCTTTTCGCAGGCAATATCGGTCTTAACATAGAACGTTTCAAAAAAGATATGCAACAAAAATCTTTGATAGATAAAGTTGAAAAAGATTTTGAAAGCGGTCTCAGAAATGGTGTAAACGGAACGCCGACATTTTTTATCAATGGAGAAAAATTTGAAGGTGATTGGCGGGAAGGTGATTTACTTAAAAAGCTGAAAGCAATGTTGAATTAAAAAGACTACAATTTTAAACTGGTCGAAAATCAGACAATAAAAAATGTACACCGGGAAATCATATAAAATTTCTGAGTTCCTTTTCTGGACAAGGAGAAGTATCGGCTGGCTCATATTAGCAGGCACTATTCCTACGATATTGTACCAGGTATTTGATGTTAAATGGTTATGCGTTCCCTGGCCTGTTGTTGCATTACTCGGTTCAGCCACAGCTTTTGTCGTGGGATTTAAAAACCTGCAAACATATAATCGTACATGGGAAGCCAGGCAAATTTGGGGAGCTGCAATAAGCAGCAGCAGGTCATGGGCAATGATGTGCAGGGATTTTATTGAGGACAGCAGCAGGTCAAGGGAAATTATTTATCGTCATTTTGCCTGGCTTACTGCTTTGCGGTACCAACTAAGAACTGACCGGGATTGGGAGACAATCAATAAATCGTATAACAGGGAATACAAAAAATTGTATACGATCCCTGAAAAGGAAACAGGGATTGAAGCAGAATTATCAAAATACATAACAAAAGAAGAGGTGGAGAAAATAATCTCTAAAAATAACAAAGCAGTTCATCTGTTAAGTTTACAGAGTAATGCTTTAAAAAATCTCTATGAAGAGGGATTGCTTGACAATTTCCGGTTTATGGGTATGCATACTATGCTTAGAGAATTTTCCGATCACCAGGGTAAAAGCGAAAGGATCAAGAACTTTCCTTATCCACGTCAATATGCCACCATCAATTCACTTTTTGTAAAACTCTTTTGCATTTTACTTCCTTCCATTTGCGTTGTTGGGAGAATTTAATGATCTCAATAACAATATTTCCGGTGTTTTGAAAGGATATATGGTGTGGCTTGTCATCCCATTTAGCGTTTTGATATCGTGGGTCTATACATCGCTGGACCAGGTGGGAGAAAGCACAGAAAATCCATTTGAAGGTAGTGCTAATGATGTCCCCATTTCACAGATGAGCCGGGCTGTAGAGATCGATATAAGAGAAATGCTTGCAGAAGCTAATTTACCTCCCGTATTACAATCACAAAACAATATCATTTTATAAATTTATGCTGTGTTATAATTAGCATTAAGTAAAAGATAAAGTAAGAACTAACGCAGAAGAGAGTGTTTATCAGAGGAGTTCTATTTCTTTTATTTCCGGCGACCGTGTTTCCCTGATCACCGTACGTTTGAACCTTACTATGACACTCGTTCCTGTGGTTATATCGAACAATATAGATCCCCTGATCTCAGTGGCCAGCCCTTTCATCAACTCCATTCCAAGTGTGTTCCCGTCGCCTTGAAGAACGGCTTCCGGTATCCCTATTCCATTGTCGGCTAATTGTATCTCTACTTCATTGTCTGCCTCTGCCAATGAAATATTGATCTCACCTCTCCGACCTTCTGGAAATGCATACTTGAAGGAATTGGTAATGGCTTCATTGGCAATAAGAGCTATCGGAATGGCTTGGGTAACACTCAACTCAACCGGATTCATGTTAAAAATAAAATGGACACGGTTGGATGTATCAAAACTGTCTTTCAGATATACGACAAACTCCTGCATATAGCGTCCCATATCCAGTGTCCTGATATCATCCGATTGGTAAAGCTTTTGATGGATCAGGGACATGGCATAGATCCTTCGTTGGCTATCTTCAAGAGCCAGCAATGCATCATTCTTCAGGTGCGTAGATTGCAATTCCAGCAAACTCATCATTATCTGCAAATTGTTCTTCACCCTATGATGCACTTCTTTCAGCAGCCATTCTTTTTCTACAAGTAACTGCGTTTTTTCAAGAAGCAGCTTTCGTTCATCTGCGATCAGTTGCTCTAATGCCTGGTTCTGTTGGTTTATCTTCTGCTGATTTTCTTCCAGCTGTTTATTCACCCGCTGTTTGAGGCGGTACTGGCCAAGGAGTATTAGCAAGATCACCACCAATAATACTGCTATTGCCACAAACAGGTTTCGAACCGAACTTGCCTGCTGAATGAGTGAATGTTGCAATGCTGTTCGTTCTGTGAGAGTTTTTAGTGAATCTATTCTCTTTTCAGTTGCATATTTAATATCCAACTCCCGGAGTTCGCCAAAATGAACCTGTGACCTTCTTGCATCAATATTTCTTCTATAAATATGAAACCACTGTATAGCATCCAGGTATCTGCCAGCCGCCGAGTCTACTATGAACAATTGCTTCGAATCATCTGCCATACCAAGAAGATCATTGTATTGCTTTGAATATTCGTAAGATTTTAAGAGCCAGTTCCTGGCTGCGTCCAGGCTATCCTTATACATATTTAATTTACCTAACGTTGCATATGTAAACCGCCGGTTATCTTCTGTTATTCTTCCCTGGTTGTCGTAATCCTGTAATTCATGAGCATACCGGTCGGCTTCTGCAAATTCGCCGTTGAGCATATATAATTCCAGCATGTTTTGCGCCAGCCGTACTTTCCCTTTATCATCTGCCGGCGGGTATTTCAAAATCAATTGCTTCATGTGATCGACACCTTCCTTGTATTTGTGTTCAGCCATATAACATGACTCTATCCAACTGATCACCATACTTGCCCTTTCAGCATTTTCATCACCCGGCTTACTGGCGAGTTCGAGGGCTTTGTCAAAACTCTTTCTTGCTTCCTGGAAGTTTACCATGTCATAATACATGTAACCAAGCTGTTCATAATATTCTGAATGGTGGTATAAACGACTGCTATCGTTATACAGATTTTCGATCGCCTCAAGACAGTATTTGAACGCTAAAGTGTCATTCTCTTCACGCATGTAGTGACCTGCGATGGCAAATGCAGTTGGACTTATATTGATGGGGAATTTGCTGCGCTGAAATTCCAGTAAATTGACCAGGGTTTGTAAATATTTATCGTTCCTGTTTATATCCAGGTACACCCTGGCCTTTTTAAGGACTGCGTTAAGGTAGTTTAAAGTATCCTGTGCAGCCAATGCTATCTGCGAAGCCGAATCCAGGATGGCTATCATTTCAGTAGAATCTTTTTCAGCCACGAAAAACGACCTGCTTGTTATATAGGCCTTAGCAAGACTTTTTTTATTCCCCATCCGACGGTAGATTTCCCGTACATAGGCTATTCGTTTTCTTGCCATAACACTATCTCCAAGCTCCAGTGTTGCAGCAGCTTCCATTTCAACAAATTTGGCCAAGGTATCCAGTTTATATTCTGTAGCTTCTGCCAACCTTTCGGTTCGCTGTATCAATTGCTGCCCTCTCGCCAAGATGTCCTTCCGGTTATGATCTTTCCGGGCTGAATCAAACATGGCCTGGCAGAGCGGCAGGAGACTGTCGATCAAATGCAAACTGACTTCTTTTGCCTGTGGTAGCTTATCTGTTTTGGATGGTGCTTCCCTACATGATTGGAGAGTCAGCAATATGATGACTACAATTCCGAAAGCCGTGAAGGGATGACGAAAGATCTGAAGAGCCATAACATATTTTTGGTAGTGGTGAATGCTATTGCTTGCTACGTAAAATATTTCTCCTCTTTATATTTCCTGCAAAAATTTGTTCTTTTTAAATCACATAGCGGTCTTTGTACTCCACATTCGGCACCTCTCCTGTCCAGTAAACCTGTCTGTGCCAAGTCCTTTTCATCAAATGTTACTGAGTACTTCCTATTTGTATCAAGTAACTTTTAGTTTACAGTGATGTTTATGCCGTTGCTGGTGTTAAATTTAAGAAAGAAAATTAATTTAATAATCCCACACCAACAACACAACTGTTGTACGCATTATTTAGTCGTATGCAAATTCATCTAAAGAGAAGATACACTGATACAGATTTCCTTTACAAAGTCATCACTACTTTCCCTTTGTGCTCTGCTTTATCAAAAAGTTTAAATGGTCAGAAAATTCGTTTAGTTTGTAAGTGCCATCTATGACAGGTTTTACGTTGCCTGCCTACGATTATACTTGCTGAAAAGTTGGCAAAAGCACCAAAAAATCGATAAGGACAATGCGTTGTTGAACTGGATCAAATCTTTGCATTTGGATGATTGTTGCAATAAATTACCGGTATAGTTTTTAAAAATCCTGTCAGGATTTGGATCTTTGCTATTCTACAAAATGAAAAAGCTTATTAAATTTAAGGATACAATTGATAAAGACAACATTTATGTTACATAGGCGATGAAAAAATAATTGAACATGTTTTAAATAGCTGCTATAAATACTGAGGCCCTGCCCCGCTGTCTTAATGCTGCTTCAATGTCTTCATCACCAGTTCTTTTCTTCGTTTGGAAATAACAAGCAGTTTGCCGTCATTCATCTGCAATGTCCCTTCCTTCTCTACCTTCGTAACATATTTTGTATTTACCAGGTATGATTTGTGTATTCGCAAAAAACCATGTTCGGTTAAAAGTTCTTCATACTCACCAAGGGTTTTTGATACCAACATCGTTTTCTGCTTTGTAAAAGTAAAACGGGTATAATTATTTTCTCCTTCACAATATAATATCTCCGATGGTTCAAAAAAGAAAACTCCTTCCATGGTAGATAAAGCCAGTTTAAAATCACCTGGATCTTTTTGCTGAAGGTTGCTTAACAGGTTAGACACCAGTAACTGTTGATTTGTCTGCTGCTTAATGATGTGGCGGTTTACAGCATTTTGAAGCTCCAGTACATCAATTGGTTTTAATAAATAATCAAGAGCACTGAAACGGATGGCTTTGATAGCGTACTGGTCATAAGCAGTAGTAAAGATTACATCAAAACTGCTTTCAGCGGCCATATTTAAAAAATCAAACCCATTTACTGATGGCATTTCAATATCCAGCATCACCAGTGTTGGTTGAAATGTTTGCAGCATGGCAAGAGCATCCTTCGCATTATCGCAATAACATATGGTTGTAGGCAATGCAACATGCTTTTCAATTAATATTCTTAAAATATTTCCGGCTGCTGCTTCGTCATCTACAATTAGTATTTTCGTCATCTTGGACTTTTATCTGTGTATTATAAGTATTACTCAGTCAGTTTCAAAATTTAAAGGCAACGACAATACAACTTTGGTTCCTGTTGAATTGCCCGATGCGTCTTTTTTATCGATCGTTATTAAACTTATATCCGCATTAAATTGCTGAGCCAGCATCTGAAGCCTTTGTTGCAGCATTATAGTACCTTTAGAAGCATACTGAATGCTTCCTATTTTCTGATCTTTTATTTTCGCAGCCCTCTCTCTTCCTATGCCATTGTCCTCCACCGTTATAACCAACCTCCCATGTTTTTCTTCATAGGTTATTTGAAGCGTTTTCTCTCCTTCTTTATTTCTCAGCCCATGCCAGATGGCGTTTTCTGCCAGTGGCTGTGTGATCAAGGATGGTATGATAATTTCATCGCCGTCCTGTATACCGGTCGTATTCATATCATAGGAAAAAGACTTACTGAAGCGCAATGATTCCAGGGACAGGTACAATTGAAGCATTTCTATCTCACTGCTTAGCGGTATAAGCTCTTTTTCTGAATTGTTTAAAACCATTCGCTGCAATTTTGAAAATTCAGATAAGTATTTGTAAGCAGCATCTACTTTATTGGTTAAGATACATTCCTGGATAGCATTTAAACTGTTGAAAATAAAGTGAGGGTTCATCTGGCTCCGTAATGCTTCGAGTTTTGCTTTCGACAACTGCTCATTCATACTATACATCTCTATCTGCGTTTGCTGCAGTGACCACTCTGACTCAATGGAATGTATCTTGTTTGCCACTAAGGTTGCAATGGTGTTTAGTACCTGCAGGTGTTGTGTAGTAAAAAAATCCTTTTCATCGTGTTCGCTGTCTATTACACCGATCAGCTCATTATTATACATTACAGGCACAGTTATTTCGCTCAACCGTACAATGTCGTCTGCACGGTAACGGCTATCAATAGAAGTATCTGGAATTACTACCGGTTCTTTAGTTTGCATTACGTACCCCACTACCCCTTGTCCCGGCAGTACATCAAAAGGTTGTTTGCTGATTTCTTCTGCAGAATCTTTGGGGCCAAAGCCAGCCTTCTGTATCATTTTTGTTTTATCTGCATTCCACCCGTAGATCATGCAGTCTGTAAAACCAAGCTGGCCAATCAGGTTTTTCGCCACATCCCATAACACGTCATCTACCGTATTTTTATCGATCAATGAGGACGAAAAGTAATTAATGATCTGTTCCAGCTCAAGCTTGCTCTTGTACTGCTCAGCATTTAATTGTTGCACTTTTAGTTTTTCCGTTGCAACAGCCTTGATATTTTTCTCCCGTAATTTTATGAAAAGGTAAACAAGCGAAGTAAGACAAATTGATATAAATAAAAAGAACCACCATGTTTTCCAAAATGGAGGAGCAATCGTAAATGGAATGGTAAGCTGGTCTTTTACAGGAACGCCATAAATATCTGTTGCTTTAATATGTAATGTGTACTTACCGGGCAGTAAAGAATTAAAAGTTATTTCTGAATGCCCACCAATGTCTATCCAATTTTTGCCTAACCCATCCAGTTGGTAATAATAGTTTGCTTTTTCAGGCAATGCAAATTCCAATAAACCAAACCTGAAATATATCCTGTTTTGCAGGTAAGATAATTCTGATAAAATATCCGTATCGAAATTTACCGGATTACCATTTACCTGTACTTCATCCACCTGCAATAATCTTTTTTCAATTTTTTGCTTAAAGAATTCATCGGGATCAATGTTGACCAGGTTCCCACCAAATAAAAAATAAATATGCCCATCTCTTCCTTCCAGGCTGCTGCCAAAATAATTACTCGCCTTATCCGGTGATTCAGAAAAAACATTTATAAAAGCATTTTTTTGTGCATCATAAAAATTTACACCAGCCATTGATCCAACCCACAACCTTTTTTTGGAATCCACACAAAGAGTAAAACTGAAATCATGCAATAAACCATCCGAAGTAGTATAAACAGCAACAGTGTTACCCTGTAAAGTATATTTCACCAGACCATTTTGGGAAGTGATCCAAATATTTCCTTTCCCATCATCAGCAATATCTCTTGTATTGGAGTAAGAAAAATTTAATGCCTGCAGTTTTACACGAATCGAAAAGGAATCCATTTTGAGTGAAGCAAGGTCCCTCTTAACCAGGTCATCATTTTTTGTAAGAAAGTATAGGAACTTACCATCGACGGATACGCAGGCCTGTTTTGTAAACCCGGTGGTTTCCATTTTTTCAATGCTGTCTGTTCCATTGTAATAGTAGATATACCCATTGCCCTTCTTAAAATAAATGGCATTTTCATTATACTTAAAAATCCAGTCCACCCAACCCGGGATAGCAGCCAGGAACGTATATTTTTTCTGAGTAAGTACAGCCAGTTTAATTTTACTACTGAGAGTATCAACCGCCGGCAGTGCACCTTTGTCAGCTATATACAGTCTTTTTTTATCTCCGGTAAAAACATAGCCAAAGGCTTTTACTGCACCATTTTGGGCGGCAAAATGTTTAGTGACAGTAGTGAAAATATTGTAAACAAATAATCCGCCCACATAGAATGGTATATAAATATTACCCTTGTCATCCTGTGAGATCAAAGCAGCAGGATAACCAATTTTCATTCCCCCTTTTTTATCACTAAGCAATCTTTGCTTTACAATACTGTCATAATAATTAATAATAAAAACTCCATTATCAGTAGTAACCCACATGCGCTTCAGGTAATCTTCATTCAGTGAATAAATATAATCAGATTGTACAAGGCTGTTTACGTCGGTATAACGTAGTGGTGTAAACTGTTGGGAATTGGCATTAAAAAAAAGTAATCCCCCATACCGGAACCCGATCCATACATTTCCCTTATAATCGGCAGCCACTGAATAACAACAATGCCACGCATTTTTTGGAAATGAAAAATGAAAGGAATCCAGATTATCGGAAACAATACTATACTTTGCCAGTGAATTGCTGTTAAAGACAAAGTATAAATTCTTTGATGAATCCATGCATAGATCACTTTGCGATTCAGCACCGTTGGAAGCTTGTAAATCAAAGATCTTTTTGTGAAAGGGATTATTGTATTTATGAAAGAACTGATGACTTTTAAAATCATAGAATATCACGTATCCAGGTGTATACATCCATATCCCTTCATCAGTTTTTATAGTGCTTTTGTAAAGTAAACCATCAGAGGGCATTCCCTTACCCGACTTTTCGTTCACCAAAACTTCATGATAGCTCCCTGTTTTATAGTTTAGTATAAATATTCCGGCTTCGGTCCTTACCCATATATTATCTTCATTATCCTGGAATATCGTAATAATATAGCCGATCCAGTCATCGTTACTTTTTGCAGCCTTTAATTTGTAGTGTCTTATAATGCCTGTTTTGGGATCCAGTTTGTCCAGTCCGCCTGTAGTGCCTACCCAGATAAATCCCAACCTGTCTTCAAATACAGTATGCATTTCATTGCTGCTTAGCGACGTAGAATCCTTAGCAGTTTTTTTATACACTTTTATAGAAGTGCCCTCATGTTTATGCAATCCATTATAACTGCCAAACCACATATTGTTTTGCCTGTCCTTTATAAGAACAGTTAACTGGTTTGTTGCAAGGCCATGCCCCGTGGTTATATGATAACTGGTTTGTGAAAATGCGGTTGAGATAGATATCAATGCAAATACTAACAGTAAGATATGCTTGTTTCTGGAGATAATAATTATTTAGCACTAAAAATAGTCAATTAAAACTCCCGGCTGCGTTCATTGCCTTAACAATATACACCGTTGCCTAATTCATTTTGACTTGTTACCGTTAAATAAGCCAGTCATACGAATCCTAATTGATATATGGCATTGCCTAAGTGCAGGTCCGCATCTGTTACATGCCTGGTTAATTTCATTTCAAATTACAATGATGACAGAACTGGCAGATGATATAATTACAAAAACAACTGAACTGGAAAATGAACTGAAGCATGCAGGCTTATGGCAAAAGGACATACCAGCATGGGTACATTGGTTTGATGAAGGTGGCAATATCGGCAAAACAGATTTTACCCAATGGTTGCAATTTGTTTTTATTCCCAATCACCTCCACAAAAATAAAATAATAGCTGCTGCTGAAAAAAAATTGTTAGTGCCACATGCCCTGAAATATTTTGGCAACGACCTGAAAAAGGGGAAGTTGTTGCAGATATTGATAGAGATAGATGCACTGTTGTAAAAAATAAACAATGAAAAAATCATCAATACAATTTGCAATTTTAATGATATCAATTTTTTATTGTAAAAAACCTGTGTGTGCACAATCTGTCACCGTTAATCCCCGGAGCTCATTGGTGATGAATGGACCTGTATTCCTGGTGATAAAAAACGCAGCATTAATTAACAACAACCTTGTTTCAGATGATCTGGGCACAGTACAATTTAGTGGTTATAAAGACAGCAGCATTTCATATCTATCAGGTACGCAGCCCACCACCCTTTATAATTTAACGATCAATAAAAATACAGCTGGTACAGCGTTAAAGTCTGCGGTTGCGGTACGAAATGTATTGGGTGTATATAACGGGATATTATTTACCGATAGTAATCTTACTTTACGATCAGATAATAGTTTAACTGCAAGAGTTGATGTGGTGCCTGCTACCGCTGCTATTACCGGCAAGACAATTGTTGAAAGATATTTTCCAGCCAGGCGGGCATGGAGATTGGTAACTGCTCCGCTCAGCAATACACCGTCCATTTTTAATACCTGGCAAAATAAGGGAGTTTATATCACTTCAATAAACACATGTGTTTCGGGCTCCAACCCAACCGGCGCAGGCGGGAATGGACTGGATAGCAGCCCTCAAAACAATTCGTCTATGAAAACATGGGACTACTCCTCGCAAGCCCTGCTGCCTGTATTAAATACCTACGTTGCACTTTCACCTGGAACAAACGGTAATGCAGATAATACCGGTTACTTTTTATTTGTAAGAGGCGATAGAAATTTCAACAACTTTTATATTCCCAACACCAATAACACTACTCTTAGCAGCAATGGTGAACTGCAGGTTGGCACACAGAATTTTATGGCAGTCAACACCAGTGGCGGGCTCACATTAATCGGGAATCCATTTGCATCACCAGTTGATTTTAATGCAGTAAACAGGAATAATCTGGTAAAACGGTTTTATGTTTGGGATCCTTCCTTAAATGTTGTTGGTGGCTATGTGATGCTGGATGACCTGGACAATGATGGGGTATATACAAAGTCTGTAAACACTTCCCAACAGAATAAGCACATCCAATCAGGCCAGGCTTTTTTTGTGCAAACACTTTCCAATGCTGTTGCAGGAATAAGTTTTCCGGAAACATGCAAATCTGCAGGTAACAATAATAGCTTGTTCAGGCCACGAACCGGTCAGTCATCCACGCAAACAATCAGGTTTGTTTTAAACATGCCTGCAAGTGATAGTTCTATTATTTTGGCAGATGAAGCATTGCTTGAATGCAATACACTATTCAACGATACAGTAAACCTGGATGATGCTGTTAAATTCACCAATATCAACGAGAATATTGGGTTAGTAAGATCAACAAAGCTGCTGACTGCTGAAAGAAGATCATTACTTAAAGCAAATGATACAATCTTTTTAAAACTCACCCGTACAACACAACGGCCATACCAGTTACAAATAATTCCTTCCTCTATAAATGATCAAAATTTACTGGCGTGGCTGGAAGACAGTTATTTAAACAGCAGTAAGCAGATCAGTTTGACAAACACATCTGTCGTTGATTTTAATATAGACGGCAATACTGCTTCAGCCGCTCCGGATCGCTTTAAGATCGTATTTAAGCAGGTGCAGGTTTTACCGGTTACGATAATAAGCATTAAAGCATATCAGCAAAATGAAATGAATGCAATTGAATGGAAAGTAACCAACGAAATAAATATTGTACAATATGAAGTAGAAAGATCTGTGAACGGAAATGACTTTACAACGATAGGAATAATAGTCACCAATTCCTTTATAGAAAATCAATATCGTTTTTCAGATCATCAACCAGCCAGCGGCAATAATTTTTACCGTATAAAATATATGGAAGTAAATGGTGAGTGGAAATATACTGCCATTGTAAGAGTGGCAATTAAAGAAGAAGGGATGACGGTATTTCCAAACCCGGTTAAAGACAATATCATCCATTTGCAACTAAATAATTATCCTTTAGGTAAGTACAGAGTAAAGCTAATGAACCAGGCTGGTCAAATTGTATATGAAGGAAAAATACAAAACACCAGTCTATCCAGTCATCATTCGATTATACCAAAAAAGCTTCTAACAACAGGTATATATGATCTGCAGGTTACAGGAGAAGACAACATTATAACCACTAAAAAAATTATTGTTCCCAGGTGACGCATCCTTGTATTATAAAAACCATTACACAACTACTTTAATAATTTATCATGAAAAAGAAAATGCTGGTCTTATTATTTCTCCAACTGGTAATAATTACAGTGGCAATTGCACAAAACATTGCCATCAACGATAATGGCGCACAACCTGATACCAGTGCCATGCTGGATGTAAGCAGTACCACAAAAGGCTTTTTAATTCCGAGAATGAACAAAGCACAGAAGAACCTTATTCCGATACCGGCCACCGGTTTAATAGTTTATCAAACCGCACCTGACAGCATTGGCTTTCATTATTATGATGGAACAAAGTGGATATGGATACTAAATTCAGTGAATACAGATGCTTTGTACTGGACCACCAAGGGTAACGCCGGAACAACTCCATCAAATAATTTTGTAGGTACTACAGATGATCAGCCATTGCTTTTTAAAACAAAGAATATCAATGCAGGTTATTTAAATGCAAGCGGAAATGCTTTTTGGGGATTGAAAAGCGGTAACATTAACAATACCGGATTTAGTAACGTAGCTATTGGCAACGCTGCCTTATCTCAAAATGCTGACCGTTCAAATCTTGTGGCAATTGGAGATTCAGCATTGTATAATAATGGAACCGGCGCAAGTATTGCTTCTCATTCTACAGAGAATACCGCTGTTGGTTCAAAGGCTCTTTACAATAATACTATTGGATATTTCAACACCGCAATAGGATGGCATTCGCTCCGCTCTAACATTTCGGGAAGTGATAATACAGCCATTGGCGATGAAGCATTGATCACAAATTCTACTGGTATCTCTAATATTGCCGTGGGTTCTGCGGCTCTTTATTCAAATTCGTCGGGCAATAATAACACGGCTACAGGGTTTCAGTCGTTACTAAAAAATACAACGGGCAACGCTAATACTGCTAACGGGATGTATGCGTTATGCTCAAATACAGTGGGCTACAGTAATGTAGCAGTGGGCATGAGGGCATTGGTGAGTAATACCATTAAAAGTAATCTTGTTGCTATTGGTGATTCCGCTTTATTTTTTAATGGAACAGGTGCAACTTTGGCTATTCATGCCTCATCGAATACTGCTATTGGTTCCAAATCACTTTACTCCAATACAACAGGATATCACAACACTGCCAATGGTTTCCAGTCACTGCTTTCTAATTCATCTGGAAATGATAATACCGCTATTGGCCTTCAATCATTAGTAAAAAACATAACGGGTAGCAATAATACAGCGATCGGAATTTATTCATTGTGGGAAAATTTATACGGCAACAGCAATATGGCAATTGGTGTGCAGGCATTGGCGAGTAACTCGGTTAAAAGTAACCTCGTTGCTGTTGGTGATTCTGCTTTATATTTTAACGGCTTGGGTGCAACACTCCCCTACCACGCCACAGAGAATACCGGCATTGGTTCAAAGTCGCTCTACAATAATACGATCGGGTTTTATAACACTGCCAGCGGTTACCAGGCATTGTACTCAAACACTTCAGGCTTTAGCAATTCTGCTTTTGGTGATGGGACCTTGTATGCAAACACAACAGGTAATAATAATATAGCCATCGGCGTAAGAGCCTTAAATCATAATACTATTGGCTGTTATAATACTGCCAACGGCATCCAGTCATTGTTTAATAACCTGAACGGAAGTTATAATACAGCAACCGGCACTTCATCACTTGCTGCCAATACCGCAGGCAGCCACAATGTATCTGTTGGTCACGAGTCGATGTATAACAACAACACCGGCAACGATAATACCGCCAACGGTTTTCAGTCGTTGTACAACAATACTATTGGCAACAGTAATACTGCTGCAGGCTATCAATCACTTGTGAGCAATACAACCGGGAGCAACAATACTGCTTCCGGCATTTATTCGCTGTGGTCAAATACGTCCGGATACAGTAATATAGCAATAGGTATCCAGTCATTGGCAAATAATACTTTTCAAAGTAATACCGTAGCCATTGGAGATTCCGCTTTATATTATAACGGCTATGCAGTTGTTTCTTCCAGTGAAGCAATATCCAATACTGCTGTTGGTTCCAAGTCTCTTTATTTAAACAAAAGCGGAAGCAGCAATACAGCTAATGGCTTTCAGGCATTGTATTCAAATGTTAGTGGTAACAGCAATACAGCCTATGGCGTTCAGGCACTTCCCTCTAATACAACCGGGCACAATAATGTAGGTATAGGATATTTTTCACTCCGTTCAAACGTAAGTGGCAGAAGCAATACCGCCCTGGGTACAGCGGCAGATGTTACTTCTCCGGGTATTGACAATGCTTCTGCCATAGGCGCTTTTGCAACAGTAGATAATTCCAACTCAATGGCCTTTGGCGATGGCAATGTAACAGCATGGGCCTTTGGCAGGTCAAGAGTTCTAAATGGAAACGCCTTACAGGTCGGCACTGGTGCTACTAACGGTAATGGTGCAAGTTTAACCATTGGTGGTGTGTGGGCCAATGCTTCCGATTCAACAAAGAAAAATGACATTACAAAAATTGATGGTTCAGATATCCTGGTTAAGCTAAAACAGTTGTCCATTACCCGCTGGAAATATAAAGGCACAGAAGAATATCATATCGGGCCAATGGCGCAGGACTTTTACAAACTCTTTAATGTTGGCACAAACGATATAACTATTTCCAGTATTGACCCTGCCGGCATTGCATTAAAAGCGATACAGGAACAACAAATGCAAATTGAATCATTAAAAGAGGAAGTCAAAAAACTAAAAGAAGAACAACTGACAAAGCTGGAAGAATTAGAAAAGCGGGTGAAAGTACTGGAGAAAAAGTAGAAATTGTTTTATACAAATAGTAAATAGAGCATTTAAATTATGAATAAGCCTGACCAATGGGTTATCATTACGCTGCTGCTGTTGATCGTATTACACCTTGCTATTGGTATAACAGGACGTATCTATGGGCGACAGCTATTTTTCACTACCCTACTCAATTTAATTACCGGTTCATCAATTCTTATTTACTGGATTCAGAAACAATTCAGGATCTCACAACACATTTTTGAGCAAAGGGAAATATTAGCACTGTGCCTGGAAGGCTTATTGGTAATGTGTGCAATCTATTACTTCGCCAGTGGAAAGACGATAAATTATATAAGAGTAATACAATACCTGTTTTTTGGAGTTCACTTTTTGTTATTGGTAGCAGGTTTGGTTTTTATGCTAACCTTTAAAATGAACAGGCTGGTATAAAATGCTTTATTAAAAAACCTAGACAGTTGTTATACAAAGAAAAAATTAACCAAGCAAATAATCACGCACATGAAGAAGATCATTTTTTTTACCAGCCTAATATTATTGTTTAGCCCAATGTCTTTTGGCCAGAATGTTGGCATTGGCAATATTGCTCCCTTAATGAAACTGCATGTTACCGGTGCCGATAGTGCAATAGCCTTGTTGGAGAATTCGCAGGCATTAAATGCTAATGTAAGTAGTGCTTTATATTTTAAAACAGGCAGTGGCTTGTTGTCTTATACCGGTGCAGTAAAGACAATTGGTGAAGGCACGGGTGCGGCAAGGCTGGGCTTGTTTACCTATACAGCATTTTCTTCAAATGGTTTGCTTGAGCGATTGAGTATAACAGACAACGGGAGAACAGGCATCGGTACTATTACTCCATTAGCAAAATTGCATGTTAACAGTACTGACAGCACAGTAGTCATATTGGAGAATGCAGAAGCGCTGAATACAAACGTAAGCAATGCTATGTATTTCAAAACCGGCGATGGTCTTTATTCTTATACCGGCGCTGTAAAGACCATTGGTGCTAATGCTGCTTCGGCACGAATGGGATTCTTTACCTATACCTCTCCTACTGCGGGTGAATTAAGAGAAAGATTAACGATTGCTGATCTTGGCAATGTGGGAATTGGTATTACTACACCGCAAACACAATTGCATATAAATCCTGCAGGCGCCGGTTCGCTTTTAATTGGTACCAACAAAAATGGCGGAGGTTACACTGCTATTGAAATGGGTATATCCGCTCAAAGCAATGGCTATGGTTTTATACAGGCGACTAAACTTTCGGGCAGTACGTGGGGAGATCTTACTATCAATCAAAGTGGTGGCAATGTGGCTATTGGCACGGCTGCATTAAATACAAATACAAAACTTACCGTAGGTCAGGCCGGTGGAAATTATTCCGGGTTATCTGTAACAGCAAATGGGCTCACGTCAAATGCATTGATACCTCAATTTGCAATAAGCGCTACCGGAACAAATGGAGCAGATGCGTTGGTGATTGATGGAGCAATAAAGGTAAAAAATACAGAACAGAGGGTGATCTATCAACTAACGACACAAAAAAATAATTCGAATGCAGATGGCTATTTATATGATCATTTTACCGGTACTCCCGGCGAACCCGATGGTATAGTTTCAATACGAATTGACAACCCATTGTGCAATGGTGATCCGAATGCAATTATTTTCTATTCCTTTATTAATTTTTACCAGAATAATAAAAACTATCAAAGTTACCTGGCCTATGATTTTGCATTTCAAAAATGGTTTATACAATATAAGTACGATGTATATGTTGGATCACCCAGCAATTCCTATATCCCTGTACTTAATATTATGATCATCAAACAGTAAACTTTTAGTATTGGCCATTCATTCAAATTCCTTCTCCAAAAATTCATTCATGGAATTAGCTATCACACAAGCAAGAGTGCCTGCACCCTACAGGGTCAAAGGGCAAGTTTTGTCGGTAAATGATTTTAACAAACTCAATGAGACAGAGAAGATAACTGTCATCCTAGAGCGTGGGGCGCTCTTAACAGAGTTACAGGACCAGGTATCCAGGTATCAATTATACCTGATAGATGATATGTATGTTGAAGTCATTAGTGAAACAGGGTCTGGGAGAAATAAAAGCATACAAATAAAAAATTAGTCTTTATTGATTTATTCTTTATAGTCCATTTTTCAGTTTACTTTTCAATAATCCATATTTCAGGATTATGCAACGAAGCAATGTGGGCTTGGCGAAAAGTTTCAAAAAATATCTTTACCAGGAGTAAGCTATCATATTCCTCAAGGCCTTTTCGCAACTAACAGATTACCTAATGCTGTCAGGATTTAAACCTCTTTTACTATGTTCTTTAAATCAGTTTTTGAGTCCTCACTTTTTGTTGGTGAAACAAAATGGAGACTATCGCATTCGTTTCTACCCAACCAAATTATATTGGGGTCAGCAAATTGAAGGAATTAGGGATTTACAGCATAGTAAAGCCCGGATGGAGTACAATAGCGATTTTCAGCAGATTTTTCTTTCGTCTGCCCCAGTAGTGCAAAACCCCATGTTGGCTGCAGCTTTACAGCCCATTGATTTTCCGTCAAGCCACATTTGCAGCAATACTTTTGTTGGCTGCGGTATTAATAATAAATAGTGCGCTCTACTACAGGCTTTAATTTCGTTTGCCATATTTTCGAAAAGCTTGTATAAATTGATATATGCAATATCCAATATCCAATAAATACCCTACCTATGTTTTCAATTGCAAGTGCGCCAGCGGAAATCTCATTCTCTCTTAATCCAAATTTAACAGGTATGTAGTCACTCTTATGTAATGGATTAATAAATTCAAGAAATAAAGCGGCTACTTTTCCAAATGAATAAAATAAAAACTTAAGAGGCATGCCTAAAAAATAGGAGTATAGTGTATAGAAAAATATCCCACAAATAAGCGTTGCAAAAAATGCTCGAGTCCAGGTAGATAGAATTACGTCTGCCGAAACTGGTGCTGATAGTGAGCCAAAGATGAAGACTTATTCGTCTGCCAGTATAGCAGCAAACCTCATGTTAGCGTCTGTCTGACGATTCTGATTTATTGTTTTGAGAAACTCTTCCGCTTCTACTATTAATTCCTTGGACTTTTCCTTTAGAAGTACTACACTAGGCAGGTCAATATTGCCAGATTTTTCAATGGCGATAACTTTATCATCTGAAATGTATGCAATTACTACCCCGCTTCTTTTGGCTCCCGGATCCGACCTGTTAATCCAAACTCGGAGAAGTGTATCGTTAATGTATCCAAATTGATAAGCCACGAGTGAGTCTGCCTTTTTATTCGACCGAAACACATTTCTTTTCATTATAGAAAAGATTCGTTTATCAGTCTTGAAGACATACACACTAAGTAATTCGTCTTTTTTCTCGGTTTCAAATCTTGTCACCTTATGCTTTATGCTTTTTTTAAATGACTTATCGAACTCTTTTACAGAAGTTGACTGTGCAAATAAGGAACTGCTAAAACCAAAGAATAAAATAAATACTGATATTAAGTAGTTCATTGATAAACTCGGATTCTTAGATAACACTACTACAATGTCAAGCCCTGCTTTTGCAAATACTTTTGTTGCCTGCAGTATTTTTAGTACATTTTTATCAGCTTAATTACAGCACTTGCTTCACCATCAATTGTAGAACGAACAAAATAAATACCATTTGAAAAACTCTGCAAATCCATTGTCTCTGTAGGAGTTTTCACTCTCTTAATTAAGAGTATCTTCCCATCGGGATCTAACAAGCATAACTGTGTTCCAACTTTCACGCCACTTATCGATAACCTGTCTTTTACAGGATTAGGAAAAGCCAGCAAATTATTTTTCTCACTAAAGTTTATCACTCTAGTTGGGCTATAGGTGGATTTGCCGCTTTTTTCAACCATTTTAAGTCTGTAATAATGAGTTCCTTTACCGGGATCGGAATGAATGAACTTATAATTATGTTCTGAATTGCTGTTGCCAATAGCCTGAATTGTACCTATGTTTGAAAATAAAATTCCATCAGAACTTGCCTCTACATCAAAGTATGCGTTGTTTTGTTCGAAGGCTGTTGACCAACTTACGCAAGTATTAGTGTATTGTTTTGTAGCCGCAAAAGAAGCCAGTTTAAGAGGTAGCGGTTCTATACTACCTACACATAAAGCTATAAGGGCACCCCAGTTCAAAGGATATTGGGTATGTGTTAAAGTAACTGTTGTAAAACCATCAGCAGCTGTTACAGTAAAGACACCACCTATGTCATCCCCATCTGAAGCAATATATGTATTACCTGAAAAAGAGCCTCGACAGACATTTGTTCCTGAAACTTCAGTCAGGCTACTGTTTGTTTCCCATACAAATTTCTCTTGGGGGAAATATGTTCCACCCGCCGCGGTCACGACAAAGCTTACGGAAGTAACAGGTAACGAAAACGTGTAAATTCCTGTAGTAATTGTAGCCGATGTGTCTCCATACCACTGGCTGTTTATAGGAGTTTGAATTCCACACTCTCCAGTGTAAGAACTTGGAAATGCACTAACGCTGCCCGTATAGCTAAAGGAAACAATATTCCCATTAATGTTGACAGGAAAAAAGACTGTAGAACATTGCGAATAGGATTTAATTGCGAAACAATAAAATATTATACTCATTACCTGCTTTATCATAGTCAATCTGGTTCTATTTAATTTAAAATGCTGACAACACTGAGCATGGTCATATTGCGGGCAACGTTCAGGGCTTGGCTGCGAAAACAGCAAGCAGCTTTTAAATGCTATGCGCCAAAATGTTGATCAATGATCTACTCGTGCATTGCCAGAATGTCTAGCCCATAAAAAAATTGAAGCCGCCTTGCAGTTAACGTCCAGGGCTTGACGAAGGTGTGGAATTTATTAAACGTCAAGCCCGGTGACGATGATGATAAAGAAACGAAATTTTGAATTGAAATGAAAAATTAGTCTGCTTATTCTTTGTTTCCGTTACAATTGCTTAGAACGATGTCACATGAAACCGAAGCTTAGTAAAGAATAACTGTTGATTGATTTTTCGCCAAGCCACACTTTTGCCAAACCCCTTGTTGGCTGCAGTTATTTTGACTTCAATTTCGTTTTAAGAATTCCCTCCATTTTTTCTAAGGAAATGTCAGAATGCGTAAAGTCAATAGTGAAAACTTCATTCCCAGCCTTGTCATAAAAAATTGCATATTTCGGAGACACATATTTTCTGTAAGGACTCTTGCATTCAAATGCGTACAAGTCTGTCCATGCGATATAAGTTTTCTCAGTTTTTTTGAATATTCCTTCAGTGGTAACTGTATATAAGGGTGTTTTATCAATATATTCATATAGAAAGTATACTGTAGTTAATCCCAATAAGATTATCGCAATCCAATAAAATGAATTTCCTTTTGGATACTCTGTTGTATCGGTTAAAAACCTATATACAAAGAAACTTAAAAGAATAATTGCCCCAGTTAAATACTTCGCAGTTGTTTTTCTTGATTTTTGAATTATTATAGTTTTCATAAAATTGCAGCCAACGAACAGAGTATTGCTGCAGATGGGATATTTGGTGCTGTGTCTGCCCGTAACCGCAGCCGAATAATGATTTAAAATTACAAGTTAACAACTAAGCGCTGGGGTGAATTCCGTCAAGCTGGGATGAAGGACAATAGCGAATTACAGATGATTGATTCTCCTTCTGCCCCATTTGCAGCAATACTTTTGTTGGGCGTTCGTGCATCACGAAAGATAGTCATTTACCTTTTTTTTAATTAGGTGTTTCACACTTTCCCATGTCTGTCCTTTTAAACTAACAGGATCTTCACTCTCTTCTGCATCTGCGAAATAAGTCATTGCCTGCGGCACTGTAATCAATAAATGTTGAGTGATGTATTTTTCTTTGTGAAATGTAATAAAATCTTCTACCGAATAATGTATCAGTAATTCGGCAATATCCCAAAAGTCTTTCTTTTTTCCACGACCAAGTATTGCTTGTATTTTCATGGCCATTATATCCGGAGTTGAGAACATTCGTATACCTGCGATTTCCTCTGATGGCCGAATAAGTGGATGCGGATGATGAATTATATCAGTTTTAATATCTTTTATGTAGGCGAATATTCCAAATTGTGCCGGCCTACCTTCAGTAACAAAATTATTTTGATAGAGATCACTTAAAGCCTCTAGTATAACTTTGTTCTCAAAAGGAACAGTTGTAAATAAATCAAGATCAACTGATATCCGATGCCCATATTTCAACGACAATGCAGTTCCTCCAACCAAATCGAATTGCCTCATAGTTGGTAATTTCATCAATTCATTTAATATGGAAAAAGTTCCGGATTCAACTGTCTCAAGGTGAAGCATCTAAAATCTTTTAATGGTTTATTGATGACAGCACTAGCCAGATACATTCTTGTTTCAGGTAAAAACTTCGCATTCAACAGTGCAGTGGCAATTTTTTCATCCCCATAATAACGACGGCAATTGCGAATATCCTCTACGTCTCCTCGTTCAAAAACTCTTTCAATGACAAAGTTCATTTTAGTGTCGTAATCAATATTTTCAAATACGACATCCCAAAAAATCCTTTTGCTAAATATTGGCTTCCGGCTGTTACTCATATCCAAATATACAAAGTCTAAGTGTATAGTCAGTAATTGCATGACGCCCAACGACCAGGGCTTGGCGATGTGGTGATATTAGAATTCCGTCCGCCCACAACCGCTGCTGATTGAAATTATCTTGTTGAAGTTAAGATTCAATGTTGAAAGTTGTTTGTCCTGCCCGAACAACTGCCAGGCTTTACAAACCTGTTGATTGTACTTCCGTCAAGCCACCATATTGCCAAACCCATTGTTGTGCGTTCGTTGTTCTATATACTTTATTTGTTTATGAGACTATTTAAAAGCGCCAAGTCACCGCCATATTTTTTTATAAAATTTTCTTTACTTATTTGTTGCCCTCTACCAGTTTTCGTTCCCATTCCATCTTTAACCCAAAATAGATTTTCGTCTCCAAAATCAATAAATACATTTCGTTGAACACCATTCCATGATTTTCGAGGCCAGTCCCATGAAAAGGTAAGATCGTTTTTTGAATGAGGTATTGAGTGTTCTGCCTCAATGATTCCATGTGGGTCGGAATAGTAAAGACCATTGACAAGATATCGGTTAGGACGAAATGTAAAATGTCTGAAATTGTTTTTAAATTTTATTCCATTAATTACCCAAAGCATCCGTTCGCCGTAAAAATTCTCTCGTTTGAAGATGATAGGCTTTTGAATAGCTGAATTTTGAAGCTCAATTACTAGTTTGTTTTCTGTTAGAATATCTGCAATATGTCTTACGCCATCTTTTGTAATAACTATTTCACAATTCTCTTTTCCGAAAATAAGTTTCCAGTTTTTATGCCATTCGGTTTCTGGTTCATACCAGCTGTCGCAACTTTCATCCTTAAGATGTGCCCAGTGCCAAACATTAATCTCGCCGCATTTTGAGAATACAGTTCGATCACATAGTGGACATAATCCAGTTGTCTTAGGTTTCGCTTCAATCTTTTCACCACTAACTGTTGCAAATAACATTTGCCATTAATAGTTTTAAATCTTTATGCCTTATCATTAATTATGTACGTAAAACTCCAAATACAATGACGCACAACGGCCAGGGCTTGGCGAAGGTGTGGTATTAGAATTCCGTCAAGCCGGGTGACGATGATGATAAAGAAACGAAATTTTTAATTTAAATGATAACTTAACTTGCTTGTTTTCTGTTTCCATTACAAGCGCTTAGAACGATGTCACACGAAACCGAAGTTGAATAACGAACAACTGTTGAGATGTTTTCCTTCTGCCACACTTTTGCCAAACCCCTTGTTGTGCGTTCGGCATTCTTACAAGTCGTCTAATGCTTGTTTTTTTACTGCCTCGCTATTGATTTTGTCAAAGTAGGCTAACTTGACAAAACAACGTGTCACACCATCATGTTCTATTGCTAATTGAATTGTACCTTTTTCTGTTTCGTAGGTCGTGCTGTATTTACATGCACCCAGTTGGACTTGTTCAATTTAGAACCGTCACTTTGTGGTGTGTAAGATTGAAATTTTTCTACGCTTTCTGATGGTTTACCATATTTTTCTGTCAACATTTCCTTCAAACTAAAATAATTGCCTGAAAGAGATGACCAACTATCACGGTCAGGAAAAAGTACTGCTATTTTGCTAACTAAATCTTTTGTTTTAAGAGTTGATACTCCAACAATACAAGATTTGTATGAAGCAAAGTCGCCTTGCAAAATCGCAATACCGTCTTCTGTTCCTGTATGCGTAAAGCCACTTTTTTTCATTTTTGAAACAAACTCGTCAAGCGTTCCGTCAATGGGAACACCTTTGAATGAAAGATGTTTAGATGTGTCTGATTTTACTTGAGCAAAGCAGGTTATTACAGTCAATGTAAAAGCCAGTGCAGAAAATACTTTTTTCATATTGGATGATCTTTGCAATTAATGTCAAATAAATTGATTGTCTTTTTTGACCGTGAAGTCTGTTTATGCTGACGCACAACGTCCAGGGCTTGGCGAAGGTGTGGTATTAGAATTCCGTCAAGCCCGGTGATGATGATGATAAAGAAACGAAATTTTGAATTAAAACGAAAAGTTAGCCTGATTGCTCTTTACTTCTATTACAGGCGCTTAGAACGATGTCATTCGAAACCGAAGCTGAATAGCGATATACTGTTGATTGATTTTCCGTCAAGCCACACTTTTGCCAAACCCATTGTTGTAGGCAGTTTTTCTACTGTATAACGATGTCTTCAAATTTATAGTCTTGAGGAATGTTCTCAAATTTGTCTTTGGTAATTACTATTCTTTTCTTCTTGTCAACGATTTTGAAATATGTTATTGAATAACCCGACATAAACCGTTTCTGTTGTCCGTTGTCATCATAAATACTGCCGAAGTCGGAAAAGGATGTTGCGGTACTCCCTCGAAGACCGTCAATAGAATAAGTGAATTTAAACCTAGTAATATTGTCGTTTGCAGGTTCTGTCCAGTATTTAGTTTCTTTGTCCGATATTTTAGTTGTCCTGCTATTTGCTGGTATTCTTTGTTCAATTATTATGCAAAATGTACTATCACTTGTAAATACCTTTCTAATCCAAAGTCCATTATCAGTATTTGGCAATGCATCTATCACCTCGTATTCAATTTTATTTGTTGAATACTGTGTTCCATTAAGCATAAATTGAAGCGGACCAATTTCATTTTTTCCTTTTTTTATTGCGTTCACGTTTAGTGTCATTAAGTCTGCATCCATGCTACCACTTTCGCCTGTAAGCTGAATTTTTCCGAATGCGGATTTAAAAATGTGAGCCCTAATATAATTTATGTCCAAAGAGATCTGAAATTTTTCCTCAAGTCGAGGTTGTGGAGTTGAAATTTTCAGTTCTAATGTTTGTGGAACTGAAAGAAAAGAGTCTATATTTTGTGTCAACCCCAAAAGAGTCGTCCAAATACAACAGAATGACAATATTATCTTTTTCATTAGTTGAAGAATGTCTGTTAAAATTGCCTACAACGTCCAGGGCTTGCTGCTGTGCTGGAATTTTGTAATTGTCTGCCCGTTACCGAAGCCCAATAGAATTACTGATGATGAAGTTAAGAACTAATGCTCAATAGAATTACGTCTGCCCGAACCGCTGCTGATAGAGCACAAAAAGATGAGGATTTATTCGTCTGCCAGCATAGCAGCAAACCCCATGTTATGCGGTCGCCATTTGTCTGTACGTCAAAGCTCTTCGATTTTTGTAACAAACCTTTGGTTTTCATTTGCGATTTGCTGAAACATGTCTTGTCCAACATAAAAAGCAGAGGTTTGCCAGTTGTTGCTCGAAGGCTTTTCTAAGTCGTCTAAATAATACTGTCCAGAAACTTCGAAACCCAACATTGCAAGTTTAAATGGGTAGATTTTATAAAGTTGCTTCATTATTTTCCTAAAGAACTCAGACAGCTCTTTGGGAACTTTTGGGTTTTCTGTCCAGGTCTGATAGTCTGAACCAAAGACATGTTCGATAGCAGCCGTATAAAAGCATATGTCAAACCAATTGAAGCCAGTTTCAATCGGCTCGGTTTCCCTAACATTATATGTCATAAAGGGAATTTCGTATTCACCAAGCTGTATAAGTCCACGATGTTGAAAAGTCTCTATGTCAGTTTGTATTAGATTGAAATTGTCGTCGTATGGTCCTCTAACATTTTCAAGTTTCCAGATGCAGTCAGTGTAAAGTTGTATTGGTTTGTTGTCTATACTCTGACAAACTTGAATTGCGAGTTCATAGAAGCCACCACATCTTAGGTCTTTGTCAAGAAATATGTTCTTTGCTTCTGTCATTCTTTAGTTATAGGATGTCACTTTATGGTGCCGCATAACGTTCGAGGCTTGCCGCAGGGCTGGAATTGTTGCTGTGTCAGCCCGGCAACTGAAGCCGATTGAAAAACTGATGATGAAGTTAACAACTAAAAGCCAAATAGAATTCGGTCAAGCCCGGTATTAGCTGATAGTAGTGCAACTGCCGATTGATATTCCGTCCGCCAGCCTTGCGGCAAACCTTTTGTTGGCTGTAGTTTTTTTACTCGTTCAATGTTGAGCCTGTACAATTTCCTGGAGAAAATGATAAGTCACTTATAATCCATGTTTTTTTATCTGTTAACCGTGAAATAGCGATTGAAAATTTGTCTGTTAAATCTTTTGTCTTACGAAAAGCTAATGTTAACAATGAACTTTTACAATCGTTTGCTTGTGCCGGATTTGAGTTTTGAAAATAAGTTTGGTACGGTCCGCCAGCAAAATTTAATGCTTCGTCTCTGGTAATTGTTTTATTTCTTGCAATTTGTATCAATAAGCCGTTTGTTGAAGGATTAACATTAGGGCTTGTATAAATTGAATAATAGGAAAAATTGGGGTTTTCAATTTGCTTAGAACTGTCTAAGATATTGTCCATGAAATAAATTGTAGTGTATGTGTTGCTTCCTGCCGGTCTGAATGTGGCTTTACATGCTGAAACTGCTGACGAAACATCAATTTTTATTTTTTGAAATACATAGCCTTCTTTCAAATCAAATATGTTACAATTTTTGTAGTATTCTGTTACACGGTTGTTTTCTATTTTACAAATGCCATGCTCATAACTGTAATCTGCTGATATATTAATTTCTGACAACCCTTTGGCATCGTAAATGTCAACAGCTTCGTACCAGCCATCTTTCAGCTTGTTTGGAAATGCGGAGTTCTCTTTGTAGAATTTTAGAAATGCGTTTGCTACAGTAGACCGAGTTTTAAACCATTCCTGAATTCTGGTTAACTCTTTTTTGTATTCAGGGTTATTGTTTGTAGGTTGTTTAACTATATAATCATATTCATATCTTTTATTCAAGGTTTCGATTGTTTCAAAAATCTCTTTTGCTGGAAGTTGGTACGGCTTGAAGTTATTGTATGCCTCATAATCTGGCTTTTTTGTAAAAGGATTTAATGAAGCGTCAACATTTTCAATCTCTAAATATCCATAAACATTTCTTTTAATTTTGTAAATGGGTGAGCCTACTGGAAGTCCTCCTTGACTTTGATAAACATCTAATCCTCCTGTTGCAGGGTTTCTTTTATAAACAACAGATTGTCCAAAAGAAGAATGAGCAATGCAAATGATTATTAAACTGAATAATAGACGCATAAAAAATATTTTTTAGTATAATGGTACAGGGTGTAATTCATGACCACTTAGATTTAGATGTTGAGGGAATTCAACGAGTAAATAGGAAACACGAGTGCTTATTTTTTCATGTAGTTCTTTCAAGTAGGTTATTTCTTCTTCGGAAAATGTTTTTGGCGAAGCAGGGTCAACCCAAAATTTTACTGCAATAATTTCTTTTATTTTAGCGTCAATGCAAAGTTTAACTGTGTCAATAGTTAATGGCGGAGTTAAATTATTTATAATTTCTGTGTCAAAATTATTATAGCCTAATTCAGTGCTTGTTCTTTTCTCCAATAATAGCTTTCCAATGTAGTTAAGGGGTTGCATATATTCGTAAGAGGGCTTTAATGTATTTGTCATGACTTTTGAAGTTATGGAGTGTTCGATAAAATTACAGCCAACGAGCAGGGCTTTATGCAGGTTGGGAATTAGTATTCCGTCTGCCTACTTCCGCTGCTGATTGAAAATATAAAGTTGAATTTAAGAACTAAAGTTGAAAGTTGTTTGTCCAGCCCGAACCACAGCCTGGATTTGCAATTGGCTGATGTTACAATGTCGAGCCCAACTTGCATAAAACCCAATGTTAGCTGCCGCTTTTCTCCTCTGTCTTTATGAGCTTTCCTTTTTTCCAGGTTTCAATTCTAATATTTTTTCCCTTGTCGTTTGAGAAATACTGTTTGTCTTGGGGGATGTCATTTTTTATTATCCCTTCAAACTTAGTGTTCCCATTTTCATAATACTCTCTAAATATTCCATTTTTTATGCCGTCCTTATATTCTCCTTCTTGTTTTACAAATCCATTTTCCCAATACTCAACAAACTTATCTGTTTGTTCTTCATCCTTATTAAATGTCGTTATGCTTTTTAGTTCTCCAGTTGGATAATACTCAAATACTTTGTCAAAGTAAATTGTCGTATAAGATTTTCCTCCTTCATTCTTTATTTCGTCGTAAGTTCTTGTTGTAAATTTCTCTAAAATTCCATTTCCAAAATACTCTTGTTTTTGTATTAAACGACCAGCGTTATAAAATTCATTTTCTAAAAGATTTCCTGTTGTGTCATAAAACTTACTTTGTCCCACTTGGATATTACCAAAATAGTTTGAAATACTTTTTAATTGTCCATTGGAATAATAATACTTCCATTGTCCGTTCCTTATGCCTTCCGCTGGTTCAGTCGTATCTCTTCCTGTTCCACAAGTGGCTTGCACTATTGCCGTTGAACTTGTTTTGTAAGTAACTTTTTTATAAGTGCCTTCCGATTGTTTGTTTCCGTTTTCGTAGTATGAAATAAATGTACTGTCGTAAGTATTGTTCTTTACAAATCCTTCAAACTTTACCTTACCGTTGTCATAATATTTTATCTCTCTTGTCTGCGAAAAAGCAAAAGGTGTCAATGCGATGAAAAATGATATGAATATTAGAGGCTTCATAAAGTGGCAGCTAACGTTCAGGGCTTGGCGAAGGTGTGGTATTAGAATTCCGTCAAGCCCGGTGACGATGATGCTAAAGAAACGAAATTTTGAATTGAAATGAAAACTTACCTTACTTACTCTCTGTTTCCAGTACAAGCGCTTAGAACGATGTCACATGAAACTGAAGTTGAATAATGATTTACTGCTGATATATTTTCCGTCTGCCACACTTTTGCCAAACCCCTTGTTAGCGGCAGTTTTAACGGCCTATTTTCTTTTATAGAAGTAAGAGTATGGATTTTCAGAAAGTTTCACCACGACAAGATATTTATCGTCTAAATATGTAATTTCAAAAAAAGATGTGTCACCCGTAGCGCCATTATCATTAAATTTTTTTAGTAAACATTTGTTGCTGTCCAAAATAAAGTTACCCTTTGTAGAGTAGTCACCTTGATCATTCACGTAGGTACCAGTTTTGTTGTAAGTCATAACGGGAGTTCCCCATTCTGATTTAAAATCTTCTGTCGCAAGTTGTCGAATATCTGTTAATTTACCTTTATAATAGTTTATGAAGATCCATTCGCCATAGAGTTTATCACCAGTGCAATCTTGAGCCTTATGACTCAAAAGTGCAAGAGTTAGAGGAGTTAAAATAATTAATGTTATTAATTTTAGCATGGTCTGTCAAATTGCCGCTAACGTACAGGGCTTTATGCAGGTTGGGAATTAGTATTCCGTCCGACTACAACCGCTGCTGATTGAAAATATAAATTTGAATTTAAGAACTAAAGTTGAAAGTTGTTTGTCCAGCCCGAACCACAGCTTGGATTTGCAATTTGCTGATGTTATAATGTCGAGCCCAACTTGCATAAAACCCAATGTAAGCAGCCGTTTTGTTAGAACTCAATGTCATGTTCTTTGCAATAAAACTGTGGGTCGCAGACTGTCGTTACACAACCTGCATATCTAACTTTCATATCTTTTTTGTCTTTTACAAATGTGTCACCATTTGTCACTACTAAACCATAAACAATGTGAATGATGCTGTCAGTATGATTTCTTGGACAGATTGGAATGTAGTCCGCTGGATGGTCATACAAGCAAGGTCCGTTAAATGTAAAACGTAAAACAAGGTCTTGTCCTTTTTTAACTACGATGCTGTCTTTAATAACAGTTTGTTGTCCTTGCCCGCTTATTTGAATCTTATATTGTCCCGGTGTCATACCAGTAAAACTCATCTGTTCAATGTTGCCAGGGTTGATGGAAGAGTTAAGCGTACCTGTGTCAGCCAATATAGCTATGACCGCTGGTCTATAAGCAATTGTCAAGTTATACAAGGCGTTATTATTTTTCTTTGTCTGTCCGAAAGAAAAAAATGTCAGAAACGAAAATGTTATTGTTAGCAGGTACTTCATTAAAATGGCTGCTTACGAACCAGTATTGCTGCAGGTGGGATATTTTATAATGTCCAGCCTGGAACAACTGTTGAGTGAAAATATTTTGTTGAAGTTATGAACTAATGTTCAGCGTTGCTTGTCAAGCCCGAACCGCAGTACAGCGATGCAAATTGCTGATGTTTCAACGTCTAGCCCCACTTGCAGCAATATTTTTGTTGGCAGCAGTATGTATCCACGGCCCTAAATACCTTCGAGATCATCAGTTGCATATTTCTGATCTTTTAATGATGCTGGGTATGGTAAGGTAAAAAGATAGTTTATGTCAACCTTTTCCCAAAGTAATTTCATTTCTTCTTTTTTGATACTCTTATAAATAGTAGTAAAAAAAATCGTTAACGCCTCGAACATTAATTCGATTGTTCTTAAGTAAGGGTCATCCACTCCTTTTAGCAATTTCAACGGAATTAAGATTTCGTACATTTTTAGATTTTCCGCTGTAATTGTCGTTGGTTGTTTTGCAAGAAAAAGATAGGTCGAAGTATATCTAGGCCCTTCTTCAACAAAACAGATAAGTAATCTAATTCTCCATTTTGTATTTATGATAAGCTTTTTTGGTTTAAGTAGGTTGTCTAGAATAAATTTCTCAAGATATTCTCTGACTTTATGTGAGACAGGTGGACGCCCTGAATTAGTTGTTGATATTTGATCTATTACGAACTCCATTTATTGGAAACTTAAGAATTTACCTTTTGAAATATTTAGCTCCATAGATATTGCTGCCAACTCCTAAATATACGCAGGTTTTTAGGAATGCTATCTACCGACAATTTTTTTTAAAAGTCATATAATCAAAAAGATATAAAAAAATACGCAGCTTCTTATTTCTTTGTTGCACCATTGCGACAATTGAAAAACGCAACTCATTTTAGCTTCCGACAATTTAAAAACGCAGTTTTTACTGCTTCAGTTTTCTGACTATTTTATCAAGCGGGCTCTCAATTTTTTCAATTGCTTTTTTACTTACATGGGTATATCGCAAAGTCGTATTAAGATCGTTATGACCTAACAGTTCCTGTATGTATTTTATATCTGTTCCGTTTTCGAGTAAATGGGTGGCAAAACTGTGACGCAAACTATGAAAACTCATTTTTAGTGGCAGCCCCAATTTGCTGAAAACCTCTTTGAATATTTCCTGTGCGCTCCTGGTGCTGTATTGTATTCCCTTCTCCTGGCCTTCAAAAAGCCAGTAGTTAGGTTTATACTGAATATAGTATTCACGTAAAATTGTTAAGACAAAAGAACTTAATGCCACTATTCTGTCCTTTTTGCCTTTAGCCCTGGCAATAAAGACCTGCATCCTGTCACTGTCTATGTCAGTTATTTTTAAATTGACTACTTCACTTACTCTCAGTCCTGCACTATAAGCCATTGCAATGAGTGCTTTATGTTTTAAATTTTTTATACTGGCTAACCCGATGAGTATTTTTTCTTCGCTTATCACTTTTGGTAAAATCAGGTGCTTTTTAGGCCGGGGTATCTCCCATAAAAATTTTTCTCTTTTTAATACCTGCTCATAATAAAACTTTAAAGCATTCAGCCTGCTGTGAATTGTGTTTTCAGATAATTTCAAAAACTTATGGCAATAAAATAAATAAGCGGACAATCTTTCGGTTGTCATGTCCTGTGCATTCACATTTTTTATTTGTTGCAAAAAAATGCTGAACTCATTTTTATATGTTTTTTGTGTGCTGGGCGAATAGCCTTTCAATGTGAGGGTTTCTCCATATTTTGATAATTCGCATTGGTTATTGACCGAAAGTACTGGTATAACAATACCTGGTTGTTTTCCCTTGTAAGGCCATTGATTTGTAACAACAGTTTGTTTTGAGTGGACTTTTTCTTTTTGAATAATTATATCGCAATCACTGAATGTTCTTTGTAAAGCCTGGTAATTTTCTGTGTTATAAGGGAGACACCAGCACTTAAATGTTCTTGTCCATTTAGCTCCCAGTTCTTTTACCCGTTTATTCAATATGCTAACAGGTTCAAAGTATAAAGCTATCCGGGGAACATTATTATATATTAATTTCCCGATCACAATTTTATTCTTCAAAGCAGGTTCAACAGCAGCCATAATTGTTTGTTTAATGCAGCTTCGCTTACCTCACTCACATATAAAGTGAGTAAGAATTACCTGTTGAGGCAATAGTTATTCGTAGCAGTCTCTATTACCGCAATGGAGTTTTTATAAAATTGTATTAAACCTTGTAGTTTCCGTGAGGGCAAGGAGGTTCTTAATTGGTGGGATAAATCAATTAAGGGCTTGCAGCAATTTAGACAATTTTTAAATTTCATAAAAAATAATTAAGGGTGAATAAATGAGATCTTTATTTCTTTTCCATTCAAAATTAAACAAAATTTCTTAATTACTAAATATTTTAGCATTTTTGTTGTTGATATTTTTAATCACAATAATCAATGTCAACATCAAAAGCTGCTGTTATAACTGTGGGTCAGCTATACAATCATGAAAATCAGAGTGGTACTAGAAACCCTAATTGTTAATAATAACTATTATAAAATGGGTAAACTCAAATTAATTGCACTTTTACTTACTATTTGTATAGAATCATCTGCACAAAACAAGGATAATCCGATAATTATTGGAGATTCATCTCTACGTAATTATCTTTCAAATTCACTTGATACTATCAGTGTTGATTCATGTTTTAATGGCATCTACTATATAAAATTTTCGTTAACGGAGAATGGTGAAATAATTGACTACTCTTGTTCTAACTTATTACCTGCATTTTTTAAGCAAAAAATTAAAAAAAGCCTAGAAAATTTAAATGGCAAATGGTCTTTACCTTTTCTACAATTGGTTTCTAACACCAAAAAAACTATAGTTCAGCCAATATTCTTTCAGATTGATGCTAATTGTTCGCTTAAAGATAATTTCTATTCAAAAAAATTGAACGTGGATAGTCCCAATTATAACTGTGATATTGCAAATTCTTTAGTTATTATTCAGGCAGATTTTCTCAGAACAATTGATATCAGTTTTAATAAAGCGCATAGTTTTGACTCTGATGAGAATTATCTAGATTGTTTGTTATTGAAACCCTGCATCGTTGAAGGAATAAAGACCAGGAAAAAAAAAGGCGCAGCTCTTAAGAATTAAATTTTATGCCTAAATAGATTTTTTGAAGTTTTGAACTTAGAAGAAGACAATAGTAAAATAATCTGTTTATCGGTGCAATGATTTTAGCTCGCCAGTACTGCGAGTGTCACATGATGGGGTGACCAATAAAACATCCGTAGGATGTGATGGGCGCACAGTAATGGCATTTATGTGGCATGTTTACATAAGTCAGGCATTTGTGCCAATAAATGCACATGACGCAGCATGTGACTGCCAGGACGAGCACAACAACATTGTTAGGAAGATGTAACCTTCTTTGTTATGCATATTTGAAACTTAATGCTATTTGAAGATTATGTGGAGGATTTTAAAAAAATGAGGAGTGAGGAGGTACATGACCAATAAAGTACAACCCATATTTCATATAGATTTGAGGCGAAAAAATTTTAGAAAAAATTTTGACTATTATTTAATAAAAACTAAGTAAAACGAGGAGATTTCATTCAAAGCTTTCCACAGAAAATGATATGTACGTGATATGTACCAAAGAAAAAAGCACCTACTAGATATTCTTGTAAGTGCTTGATTACTTGGTGACCGCGTTAGGATTCAAACCTAAAACCTTCTGATCCGTAGTCAGATGCTCTATTCAGTTGAGCTACGCAGCCATTTCCTTTAAAAGGAGGGCAAAAATAGAGATTTATTTCTTTCGTCCCAACTCTTTATGCATTTTTGCTGGTAAAGAATCTCATGAAGCTAATTTTCAGGGCTGTTGGCAAGGCGCACGAGCCTTTTGTGAAAGAAGGCGTTGATATGTTTACAAAGCGTATCAGCAACTATTTTCCTGTGGAATGGCACATTATACCAATGCCTAAAAACGCCGGCGGCCTGAACGAAACCGAACTGAAAAAGAAGGAAGGCGAACTGATCTTGCAGAGTTTTACGAAAGATGACCAGGTGGTATTGCTGGATGAAAGGGGCAAACAAATGACAAGCGAAGGTGTGGCACAATTTATCCAGCAGCGGGCAAATGAAAGCACAAAGAATCTTGTGTTTTTAATTGGAGGGGCTTATGGCGTAAGTAATGAGATTATGCAACGGGCAAATTTCAAGTGGAGTTTGTCCCAGTTGGTTTTCCCTCACCAGTTAGTAAGATTGATCTTAACAGAACAGGTTTATCGTGCCTGCAGCATTATAAAAAATGAAAAATACCATCACCAGTAAACAATCATTGATCTCATGAACGAGTTTTCACACTACCCAATCACTTATTCCATCATTGCATTTACAGTACTCATTTCGTTCCTGGCATTCAATAATGCAGATACAAAATACAAGCTGCTGTTTTATCCAGCCGGAATGAACAAGCCGGATGAATATTACCGTTTTGTGAGTTATGGTTTTATACATGCAGATTACATCCACCTGTTCTTTAACATGTTTACGCTGTATTCGTTTGGCAGGAATGTTGAAGCAGAACTTTTTAATAAAACACAGTACATTATATTTTACATCTCTGCATTGGCGGCTTCTACTATTTTTGATTTTATTAAAGAGAAGAATAATTCAAGATATGCCGCATTGGGCGCATCCGGTGCCGTTTCTGCAGTAGTGTTTGCAACCATTATTTTCAGCCCGTGGGCAAAGAACATTGGATTGTTTGGCGTAATCTGGCTACCCAATATTGTGTTTGCCGGCCTGTATATTTATTATTGTATTTATATGGCAAAAAAAGGGAATGACAATATCGGGCACAATGCACATTTATGGGGATCGCTGTATGGTTTTGCATTCACAGGTATCATCCATCCTGATATGTTGGCAAATTTCTTTAACCAGCTTATCCATCCTTCTTTTTAACGAGCTCGAGTATTAATACCTGTTGTGTTTGTGCTGTTATTTTAAACCGGTTGTCAATACGCATACCTACGACCCAGATAATTTTTTTATTCATCTCCACCACCCAGGTATTTTCTTTTTGGGGCAGCGATAATTTCTGATCAATAAAAAAACGGCTGAGCTTCTTTTTTCCCTGTCTTCCGGCAGGCTGTTTTTTGTTCATGCCGAGCGGATAAAAGTAATCTCCCTGTTTCCATTTACGCAGCAACAATGGAAACTCAATATCGTTTATATCCAACTGAGCCAGCAGTATGGATTGCTTGATCTTATATTCGCTGGCAGTGACACGTTTTACTTTCATTTCTCCGCCATCAAAGATTATTTTATCATCACCGGCTTCTATTAAAATATTTTCTGCGACAGCAGTATCATTGGATGTAATGATAAGCCAGTTCCTGTTTTTTATAATGCGGTGTGTGGATGATTGTATGTATTTACCTGTTTCGCTTTTCAGCAAGGCTACAGCATCTGTTACCTGATGTGATGAAAAACCAAACTCTTTTATGATCTCATACAATACTGTTTGCAATGGTTCTGTCTTTAGCAGCTTTAAAACAGGGATATGAAGCTCTTCACCTTTTTTCTCAACTAATTTTTTCTTATGTTGTTCAATTGCCTGTTTATACAGGTGTTCTGTTTCTTTAAAACGATCAATATTATGCATCACATTTTGCAATGCTTCGGGGTATACTTCTCCTATTTGAGGTAAAATTTTATTCCGGAAAAAATTACGGGTGTAATCACTTTCAAGATTGGTACTGTCAGTAACAAAAGCTAACTGGTTTTTGTCAGCAAAATCCTCAATGTTTTTTCGCAGGGCAAAAAGCAACGGCCTGATAATTTTTCCCTGTTTTGGCAAAATGCCCCTTATGCCGGCGATACCAGTACCACGGAAAAAATTCATTGTCACTGTTTCAATGTTATCATCGGCATGATGAGCTGTGAGAATATATTTTATTGATTTGTGGGCTTCATTATTTATTATTTCATAAAACCATTCATAACGCAAGTCTCTTGCTGTTGTTTCAATTGACTTTTTTTCCAGTGCAGCAATTGCATGCGTATCAAATTTTTTTACAAAAACCTGCACGCCATACTTATCTCCAAGTTGCTTTACAAACGCCTCGTCTCTTTCACTCTCCTCTTCTCTCAACTGAAAATTACAATGAGCAATTACAAAATCATAACCGGCCTGGTGGCAAAGCTCACATAATACCACAGAATCAATACCGCCGCTAACGGCCAGCAACAATTTATCTTTTGCCTGAAAAAGATTATTTGCAACAATATATTCTCTGAATTGATGAAGCAGCATGTTATAGTATAAAAAACACTGCTAAAATAAAGAGATTGAACTAAAGCGCTGAAAGTTTATCAATGATACGACTTAGATTAAGTAACAATAAGCAGCATGTAAAAAACATTAATCAACATCTGTGGAAAATAATAATGCTGTTTATTTCGTTCAAATAACGAATTTCATTTCTAAACTTACCCATTGCAGGAAAATAAAGAAATAAAAGCATTGCTTCACCTTATTGATGACCCCGACGAAGAAGTGTACAACACAGTGAGCGACAGGATCATTGCATTTGGCAAAGGCATTATTCCCAACCTTGAACATTTGTGGGAACATACCAGCGACGAAACGATACAGGAACGTATCGAGTTGATGATACACAAGCTGCATTTTAAAGACCTTACTGCCGATTTTGACCACTGGAAGAACGGAAGCAATGAACTGCTGCAGGGCGCTTTGCTCACTGCAAGGTATCATTATCCAGAAATACAAACCATACAAACGCTGCAGGAAATTGAAAAGATACGACGCAATATCTGGCTCGAGCTGAATAATTATCTCACACCACTTGAGCAGGTAAATGTTATCAGCAGCATTTTATATAATTATTATAAACAGATAGGCGTGGAAATTGCCTACACCCAGCCTGAAGATTTTTTTATTAATAAAACAGTTGAGACGAAAAAAGGAAATGCCATCAGTAATGGCATTTTGTATTTGGTGCTTTGCCAGTTGCTTGATATACCTGTAAAGGCCGTCAATATTCCACGGCAATTTATACTGGCATATATGGATACCAGTTACCAGCTGCTGAATCCAGGTGCTCATAATTCTGAAAAAATAAAATTTTATATTGACCCGCTCAACGGACAAATATATTCTCACAAGGATGTGGAGAATTATTTCAAACGTATTTCTGTTCCACCTACCACTTCTTACTTCAGGGAAATGAGCAACAAAGCAGTGATACAATTTTTGCTGGAAGAACTTGCAAAATGTTTTGATGACGATCTGAACCGTTACAAAATGAACGAACTCCTTTCCATTGCTAAATTACTGGGAGAATGATCTATCATGTTGTTTCAGAAAATTTATGGCAACAGGCTTTGCAGCAAGGCTATTATGAAGCAGCTTCTTTAGTTACAGAAGGTTTTATTCATTTGAGTAAGAAAGAACAGGTAGCTGGTGTATTGGATCGTTATTATAAAAATACAACTGGCCTGGTATTGCTTCATGTGGACGAAAGCAAATTATCTTCTCTACTAAAATATGAGTTATCGCCTTCAGTTAATGAAGAGTTCCCTCATTTGTATGGCAGGCTTAATATAGATGCGGTTGTGGAAGTGAGTGAAATATAGGTTGTCCCACAAAGGCGCAAAGGAAACCAAGTTTAGTTTATAAAAGTTGTCCGTAAATTTTTCTGTATAAGCCTTCTTTAATGAGTTCAACATTGAAGTTTACTAAAATTGCCAACCTGATACCTGACAATTTTAAGTAAGTCAGAACAGTTTTATGATGAACTTTTTCAAGATGTTCGACAGATTTTAATTCTACAATCAATTTTCCATCCATGATTATATCAGCCTGAAACCTACATCTAAAACAACACCATCATATTTTGTCATTATTCCTTGTTGCCGTAAATAAGGAATGTTTCTTTTTTCTAATTCATATACAAAGGCTGCTTCATAAACGGTTTCCAATAATCCTGGACCAAGTGTAGTGTGGATTTTATAACAAATATCAACCGCTATAGTAGCCAATTCATTTTCTGTCATACCATGCTGTTTTAAATTAAGGGTAGTTATTTTATTCAACCTGTGTATGTTTCTATAGAAACCGGAACTAAATTTTATTTCTTCGTTTTCTTTGTGCCTTTGTGGGAAAACTCTACAACGGAAATTCATAAAAGAAATCCTGCGCCTTGATCCACCCGTTTTTTTCATACACAGATTGGGCCCGGTAATTATCAGAACCTGTTTGCAATAATAAATAAGCAGCCTTTGATTCCCTGCCAAATTGTTTTGCCTGCTGCAATAATGCCTCTCCTATTCCCTGGTTCCTGGCACTTTCTGCCACAAACAGGTCGTTCAAGATCCATGATTTTTTCATTTGTATAGAAGAAAAGACGGGGTACAATTGCACAAAACCAACCGGCGTATTTTCCATTACTGCTAAAAAGATAGCAGATTCATCATTCGATATTCTTTGTTCCAAAAAATCGAATGCGGCCTGCAGGTTGGAGGGCTGGTGGTAAAAAACACGGTAAGCATCAAACAATAAAGCAACGGATGAAATGTCGGCAATCGTTACTTTTTTTATATCAAGCGCCATATTTATTAATTTGGCCTGTCAAAATACTTTATTTCATCAATATAAAAAAACACTAATGATCAACTGGAGCGATTTTGAAAAAATTGAAATGAGGGTTGGCACAATTGTATCAGCGGGGTCCTTTGAAAAAGCAAAAAAGCCTGCTTACAAACTCAGCATTGATTTTGGAGAATACGGAATAAAAAATTCGTCAGCACAAATAGCAGCATTATACAGCCTGGATGAATTACCCGGAAAGCAGGTGATTGCTGTTGTAAATTTTCCACCAAAACAAATTGCCAATTTTTTCAGCGAATGCCTGGTATTGGGTGTGTACAATGAAAACAATGATGTTGTATTGCTGCAACCGGGAAAAGAAGTGAAGAATGGGTGCAGGGTTGGATGAAATAATTGAAAATGGGAAATTGAAAGTGACAGCTATTCTTTAATGAATTGTTCAAAAAAGAAACTTACCTTCTTAAAATTAGTTTTATTCAGGGTGAAGTAATGATTACGCCCTTCTTTCCTGCATTCAAGGAGTTTGCTGTCGCAAAGCAATTTGATATGGTGCGAACAGGTAGGTTGTGATAAGCCGGTAAGCCCCTGAACATCGCCGCAGCATACAGATCCTTTACGGGAAATTTCCTGCAAAATTGATAACCTACAAGGGTCTGCAATAGCGTTCATTGCTTTTTCAATAAAACGGGCATCACTCTTTTCGGTAGCCACTGCTTCTGTATTCATGCGCCAAAGAAATTATTTTTTAAGCAAACGAACAACTGTTTGAGGTAAATAAAAATTATTTAGCATTCTGAAAGCCAAATTGTGTCTGTAATACCTGCCTGAAGGTTTGTAATACTGAACCAGAGTCAGAAAAGCCAGTATAGTTTGCCGAGGGTAAATACACTGCATTAAATGTGCCATACCGAACAACATCCGGAAAGAGGCCAGGGAATTCCCTGTAGCCATGATCACCTTGTATTATAATAATTGTGTTGCGGCCTGCTTTCTCAAATATTTTATTTACTATTTTTTCTATTTGCCGGTTTGTATAAACAATGCAACTGGTAAAATTTTCATTCGACCTTTCAAAATCCCTGTACGCATACATATCTTTTACAGTGTTTTCGTTACCACTGCTATCATAAATTAAAGGTGGATGTGGCATCATAAAATGAAAGTAATTGAAAGATGGTTGCTTTATTCCTGGAAAACTGTCGAGAAGCCGGTTAACTGTAGTATCAAGATAAACAAGATCTTTTTTTACATTCTTACTCCAGGGGGTTTTAAAAAAACCAAGGTCAATATTGTGACTGGCTAAAAAGAAATCAGGTTCAAAGCCATCATACACCCGGCTGAAAAATGTAGACGCAGTTAAAATATTATCAAGATGATAATTAAGGTTGAATTGCAACGGTGATTTTTTCCCCTGTAAGTCAAACACCGAATAATTCCTGAACACATATCCCGAATTTTCAAAAACAGCAGGCACGATTGCATGTTGGATATTTTTCAAAGCCAGGAGCTTTTTTTTATAATCTTCTAATTTGCTGTCTGCGGTAAAAGGCAGCGGCTGCAGGCTTAATGTAGATGAAAGTGAATAATACGTTTCATTGTATAACGAATGTGCATTGCCTGCAACATAAAAACCTTTTTGTTTTAAAAAATTATTTATTTCCGCATTATCATACCGCAGGTGTTTTTTCAATACCGTATCTGAAGGATACATGTCAAACAATAAAAAAAACACAGATGGTTTTTCAGTAGCGGCAAATTGTCTTGTTTCACCGGAAGAAACAACATACTTCTTTTCCTTTTTATTAAATAACAAAAAAGCTCCCGTATCATATACCAACAATATCAAAAAATAAATGACCCAAAAGTTAAGAAGTTTTTTTATCAGCCCTTCGGTAAGCCTGTAACAAATAAATATTATCGCTGCACACAAAATAAGAAAAGCTAGTATTAATCCTGCTCCAACATTAGTTACTGCCCCTGTTAGCCCAATTGATACAAATGTGTCAATTGCCGCACCAAAAAATAAAAAAACAAACAGCACTGTTGTAAATGCAACCGTGAACCTTTGCTTATTCCTGCTAAGCTTATAGCCGGTAAAAAAAAGAAAGCCTGATATTATCACATACAGTAAAAATTGCTTTAACGAACGGACCGGGTCAATAAAATAATATAGCTCGAATGAGTAATGAGCAAAGTAATAAGCAAGCAATAAAAAAGGAAGTGTAAAAAAGTATTTGTTATTCATTTTGTTTTAGCTGTAAAATGAAGCAACACACGGCCATTTGAAAACCTGTGCTGTTTAGTTAAAATGAACTTCTCCTTAAATGCAGCAACAAAATCATTTTCATTGTACCAATGAAAAATATCTTCCCTGCCGGCTAACAGTAACTGAACCTTATCATCTTCTTTTGGCACAAACTCAATGATGAGTTCATTACAGGAACTGCTAAAAAACTCGGCCATCATAGCAAAGTTGATGTGATCAGTGATGGAAAGATGATGTACTAATGCCAGCGCCAATCCTATATCGCCTTTTACCCGGCTTTGCAATGAACTCCTCTCTTTGTTATTCCATCCAACAGCGGGTGTGGGCTGGCTTATGCTTGCCGCAAATGAAAAAATATTGTGCAGTTTGTTTTCCTTGCAGGAGTTGTATAATTTATCTGCTGACCGTATGTCTTCGTCAAATGCTATTACATGTTGTACCTGTTTTGCTGCCAACCTGGAAAAATTTCCTGTGTTACATCCAAAATCAATAAGCACTTTGTTTTGATAGTTATTACCGATCCACTCTGTCATTACTTTTTCTTTTTCCACCAGGTAACTCTCCCCTACATTTCTGTCATAATAATCATTCCACTTTGTTTGAACTTTGTTTTGCTTTAGCTTATCAATATTTGAAAACAATTGTTCTGAAAATTGCAGCAAACTTTTTTGAGTAACCCTTTTTGATGACGCCTCTTTTTTACCTGCTTTCACATTATCCCTGATACTTCGGGGTAATACCAGGTATAAAAGTGTATTGAAACTAAAGTAAGCCTTTGAAGGCAGCATTTTCAAACCTTTTGATAAGGGAATACCGGCAATATTATTTTGATAAATATGATTACCTGTTGCATCAAAATATTTCACTAATAAAAGTGGCAGATAAAAATTTTCACTAAACTGTTTAAATGCTTTCCAGGGTTCGCCTGCTTTATAAATTTCAAAAGAAGATATATCAACAAAAACTGGCTTGCAGCCATCAAACACCACATTAAAAGGTGTTGCGTCTTTCAATACCATACCATGTTTAAGGGCCTGGTATTGCACTTTCAAAGTAAGCAACGCTGCATCTTTCCATTGATTAAAACACCATTCGTAAGGATAAGAAACAAAACTTATTTTTTTGGCTTTTAAAATAGTGGCATCGCCAGTAAGCAATTCTTCAAATGATACCAGGAGATTCTTTTTAATAAGCTCTTCTGCAAGCCCGGAAGATTTGAAATACTGGTAGTGGGTAAGATAGCCAGGGCTTAGCTCCCTGTAAATATACCCGTCTTCATCTTCAACAGAAAACACTTTTGCTGCAGGGTCTTTAAACGAAGCCTCATGATCAATTCTCCTCTTCAATGCCGGATGATTTTTCTTTTTTACTGAAAAGGTTTACAAAAAAGAATTTTATTCTCCTGAAAAAAACACCTACTGCTACTGCCACTCCAATCAGCATCTGGATGATCATGCTGCCTGAGCCAGGATCAATATATAAAAGGAAAGAATGTATCATCGTAATTTAAAAAACTAAGGTATGATATTTATGGGTTAAATAAACTGCCCCTGGCACACAAAACGTTTGTAAAACAAATCCTTATTGCGTTATAAAAAACTTTTCCGGGTAAAGTTTTTTATAGACTTTTACCAGCAATACAGCAGCTACTGCTTATCTAAACACCTATACCGGCATGCTCTTTAATTCATTTGAGTTTCTTATTTTCTTCCCGGTTGTTGCAATACTCTTTTATTTACTGCCGCACAAAACCAGGTGGGTTATGCTGCTGGCAGCAAGCTGTGTATTTTATTGCTACTTCATTCCTTCATACCTGCTGATACTCATCTTTCTCATCCTTGTTGATTATTTCGCTGCCATGCTCATTGAGCGATCGAAACAAAAGAAAAAATGGCTTATATGCAGCATCATTGCCAATATAGGCATACTGGCACTATTCAAATACTACAACTTCTTTGCTGCAAATATTAACAATGCAGGCAACCTGCACCTTCCGTTATTAAATTTAATTCTGCCTATTGGTTTGTCATTCCACACTTTCCAGGCAATGAGTTATACCATTGAAGTGTACAGGGGGAATTATAAAGCTGAGAGACACTTAGGCATATATGCACTCTACGTACTTTTTTATCCCCAACTGGTAGCCGGGCCAATTGAAAGACCGCAGAATATACTACCTCAATTTCATTCTAAAATAAAATTCGATCCACAAAATATATTGGATGGCTTGCGGATGATGACCTGGGGATTTTTTAAAAAACTGGTGATTGCAGATAAGATCGGGCTATATGTAACTATTGTTTACAATCATCCAAACGAGTATCATTTTGCCAATGTAATGATTGCGATCCTGCTTTTTAGTGTACAGGTATACTGCGATTTTTCCGGTTATACAGATATAGCCCGTGGCGCTGCCCGTACAATGGGTTATGAATTGATGATAAATTTTAACCGGCCGCTTTTTTCAAAAAGCGTTCCTGAATACTGGAACAGGTGTCACATCTCATTATCAACCTGGCTGAAAGATTATTTGTTTTACCCGCTGGCAGTAGCAACAAGGAATTGGGGTAAATGGGCTATTGTTTTTGCCACTGCAGTTACATTTATTGCTAGTGGTTTTTGGCATGGCGCCGGCTGGGTATTCTTAATATGGGGCAGTCTTCATGCCATATTTGTTATCATCACCATTTTATTTTTTAAAAAGAAAGGAAGAAATATTGCAGGGCTTGTGCTTACCATTTTTTTAGTGGCGTATGCATTTGTATTTTTCCGCAGTGCTTCGGTATCGCAGGCTACCAGCATCATCCAGTCATCTTTAAATTTTGCCGGCAATATTCCTTTTACTATTGGCATTACTTCTTTTTATAAAGAAACCGGCATTGGAATTATCAGCATGGGCGTGCTTTTATTTTATATTGTATTTATGCTGTTTTATGAATACAAAACAGATCCTTCATTGTTAAAGATGAACAGGTTTGCTGTATGGGATACGGCCTGGTTTGTATTCGTGATCCTGAGCATTGTATTTTTTGGCATGTTTACAAAGCAAACATTTATCTATTTCCAGTTTTAGAAAATGAAAAAATTGCTTATCATATTTTCCTGCACATTGGCAATACTACTGGTGGCGGGAAAGATCTTTGACAGGTGTTATAAAAATTACTGGTGGCCTTTTTTTGAGAAGCTTGACATTGTTATTAAAGACAGCACTTACTACGACGGTATTTATTTAGGCGATTCAAAAGTTCATTTTGGCATCAACCCATATTATATTGATTCTGTCACAGGTTTAAATACATACAATATAGCAATGGGTGGAGCTACTATTGATGAAATGAATTTTCTTGCAACACAGTATTTGAAAGATCACCCTGCACCAAAGTTTGCAGTAATATCTATTGGCTACTCAGATATTTTGCCCACTATAAAACCACTTGAAAACCCATGTTACTATTTATTTTATACCGATGATCCTCTTACCAACAATGCCTTACTGAAATTAAATTATCATACCGGTTTGTATGCTGTACTTCCGGTTTTAAAATACACTGCCTTTGATGATTTTAATAAAATTTCTATTGCCAGGAATATGAAAGGAGAAACTATTGCAAAACCAGGCGGTGTGGTTTACAAAGGCTTTATCAATAACACCACTAACATCTTTAATGTACAAAACCTTGAAAAATATATACCAAAAGACACTGCTTTCGATAAAAGTATTGAAACATTAGAGCAGACACTGAAGCTGTTTCTCCAGCATAAAACCACTACTTTTTTTGTGTATACACCTGTTACACACTTTGCAGAAAAACCAAAAGCGCCTGTTGAACTAAAAATAGATTCGGCAGTTGCCCATGTTGCAAACAAATACAACATTCATGTATTGCATTACGATACTGACACCACATTTGCAAACGATCTTTTCTCTGATCAGTGGCATCTTAATATTAAAGGCACTGTTTTATTTTCTCAAAAACTTGGACAGGATATAAACCTGCTGCTAAAAAAATAAAATGCATTAAGTACAAAAAAAATGGGATGCCTTTCAGCATCCCATTCACATATTGAGCAGGTCATTATCGCATCAAATACATTTTGCCATAACCAGCTTTAAAGAATTTGTCAGTATTATCATTTTCCGCTTTATACTTATCCAATGATTTTCCATTGAGATTGGTGATAACCCTGTAGAGATAAACACCATTACCCAATTTAGATCCGTAAGCATCCGTTCCATCCCACTTAAACTCTGTAATGTTGGTCCCAATATGCAGGTTGCCTAATTCCGCTTTTGTAATTTCCCTTACCACTTTACCTGTGATGGTGAGTATTTGTATCCTGAAGCTTTGCGGCACTTCGCTACCGGTAATAGTAAATACAAAAGCTGTAGATGTGGTAAATGGATTTGGATAATTGAGCAGGTTGCTTATCATGGGTTTGTTGTTCACCATGAAAGATACTTTATAACTAAAGCTGCCTGCTTTATTACCCACTTCATCCTGTCCGTCACTTACTACCAGCTCGTATTCACCGTCTATCGGGAAGTTTGGAATAAAATCAATGGTAGCTGTATTATCACCGCCGTTTAAGTTAGCAGGTGTAAGCTGCAGTGAATCTCCAAAATAGAAGCGGCGTAGTTCTGCCGAAGGATTGCCATCTGCATCAGGGAAACGTACATACACTTTCAACAAAGATGTATCCGTCAGTGCAATAAACCTGTTCTCATCTTTTAGTTTTATAACAATATGAGGCTTTGCAGAAACAATATCCCTGTTAAGAATATGAACGCCGTCAAAAGTTACATCCAGCAATGGGCTTGTAACATCCGGTCTTACATAAAAATCTTTATAAATAAAATTATTATAGAGATACTGTTCCGGTTGATCGTTTGCCGGGTTTATCATTACATACAATGTATTTACACCAGGATAATCCCTTGTATCAATATCATACGTTAAGGTAATGGTATCATTTGCAACCAATGGCTTTGATTTAGGAAATTCAATTATATGCGGCACATTGTTGCGATCCGTAATTACAAATTTAATTTTTAAACTGTCGAATGAAACAATGCTGATGTTTTTAAATGCCAGCGCAAAATTGATATGCTCACCTTGTTCCACGGTGTCTTTCATGCTGAATAAGATATTCGGTGCTACAGCGCCTTCAGGAATATAATCTGCATTAATGCGCCAGTAACGCAACTGGTAAGGTGTTGCAAAGCGGCTGTCATCATTCTGCATTTTTAATTTCACATAAGGATAAGTAACAGCGTCGATAAATGACAAACTTGTATCTGTTGCCGGCCTCACGGTAGCCATCAGCGTTTGTGTTCCATCCTGCTTTACACCATATACCTGTATGGATGAAGTATCACCAGCCGAAGCATCAAGCGAACTTCCCCTCCAATGAAGTGCCGTCCAGTTACGGGCAGGCCCAAAAGCCGGCGACTCAATTGTTCCGCTTTTAAATCTTGACTGAACAGGGATATTTGCCTCGATCTGGTCTGAAGCAAGGGCTCCCATAAATTGATGTGGTGTATAGTCATTAATACCTTTACGGAAGACACAAACAAATGGAAGATTTTTTGTAAAACTGTCAAGCTTTGAGAACCCGGCATTTTTTAATTTATGATAAAGTGAATTGCCGGAACCTAAATAAGTGGTATCATTTTTCCATTGCCCGATAAAGGAATTATTACTTGTCCATCCAAAGTTGGTAACAGATACGTACATCCCGGTAGGAATACTGTCAAGAAAATCCATTGCTTTTTTCCTGTATGAAGAATCTCCATAAGGAAATTCAAAAAACTTCCTGGTCCCTGTACTTCCACAAACCTTCCAGCTTCCAAAGCGGCCCGTAGTTGGGTTTACGTTATAGTTGGTCCATGGTTCGTAGGTAATACTATCATAAACATAAAACTGCAATGAGCCATATTTACAACCATAAATTTCCAACTGGTCAAAATCAAGTACCAATGTTATCCTGTCATAATTTGTGTATGGATATAATCCTGTTTTTATCTGCAGGTTCCTGTTCACAGTTTTATACCTGTACACATTATCATTATCCAGGCCAATAGTGTTGCCGTAAGTACTGTGTTTATGCTGGTAGTAATGAGATTGGTTAAAACCTGAACTGCTGGCTGGCAAATAAACATATGAGAAACTGTTCCATACAGGCTGGGCGCCATTTAAAGGCACCATTGATGTGCGCCAGTAATAAACAGTACTATCAGAATAAGTAATATTTGTTGGCGTAAACTGTATCACACCACCAACACCGCTGGTGGTATATTCTTTCATAAATGGTGAGTTAAACAGTTCTGTTGTGTCCACCTGCATACGGTATTGTCTCATGCCAATAAGTGGATTAGCAGTGGAGGCTGTGTAAATAATGTTTGATTGGTTAACGATAGAATAATTATAAGGCGACACCGGTCTTACCTCATCTTCCAAAATATAAAACTCCCTGTTGATAGCGTTATTTGTTTCACATAATTCATCAACTACATTGTCTGCATCCACCACCACAGATATAACATTGCGGCCTTTATCAGTAATAGGATTGATCGGCAGCGTAAACTGTAATGAATCAGCATAACGTGGTGATTTAATCATCCTATCCATAATTACCTGTACTGAATCGTTTGACAGTTGCCTGTGTATAACAACCCTGATAGAATCCCGTGTCACTTTGCCCAGGTTATTTATTTTAACTGATATTGTAAAACTGTTATCAGCTACTGTAATAATAGAAGGATCGAGTTTTACAGAAGGTTCTTCTATAGCATAATCTGGCTTATTGAAGTAATTGATTTTTATTGCAGGGTCACCATGCAGGTTTATTTCTTCTAAATGTATCCTTGTGTAGAAATCAATTGCTGCCGGGTTACTGCCAAGATTTTGCAAAACCCTTTGTATCTGTTGGCCTATTGACCTGCCATACAATTCATTTGAAATGGCGGTATACAATTGCAGGTTATAGAAATTAAGAAAAGGAGGAATGCCTAAGTGTGTTGAACCAAGGAAACCAATACTACCTCTCCTGTCTGCCAGCACATATTTTTCTGAAATGGACAAACCACCTGAAGCTCTTAATGGGTCGAAGGTGAAAAAGTTGCCGGCACTGCAACCACTGATGTTGAAGAAAGGATATTTGCCCTGGTTATTGAAAATATCAGGACTGGTTAAGTTAAACGCCAGTGTATTGGCACTTGAGTGTCCGAAATAGCCAATTAAACCAACACCCTGATTAATTAGTTGCTGTATCCTTTCGCCACTTGCCTGTTCTACTGATGCAGATGAGGTTTTACGGAATGTTTCCACGTAAGCGCCGTAAGCAGTATCCTTTATTATACTTGCATAACTGTTTAAGTAATTACCAAAATCAGTGTCTTCCTGTGCATCGGCACCACCAACAACGTGAATTACACGTTTCATCCATTCTTTATCAGCAATACTGCAGGAAGGTGAATTTTGCGCCTGTTCATATTCAATTACCTTGTTCAAATAATGTTTTATCTCAGTGCCATTAATAGCCGATATCCTTCCTATTGGAACAAGCGGCACATTGGTACCTGGGTCGCAGGCTAACTGTACGTCAGATGCAGGCCAGCCAAACGTAGGCACCATTTCAATCTTCCGCATATCAGGATTCGTTTCATTTTGCTTGTACTCAATAGAGGTAACCCCACGGCCAATAAGTAATACATACTCCGGTCTTGTGGCAAACTGGCGGTAAGCAAAACGTATAAAATCACGGATAGCACCCGGATGTTGGGTGATGCCAAATGAAAATTGGTCGTACAGTTCATCAATATCAACCACCTTGGCATTAAAGGCACCACCCGGTTCGGTTCCCCTGTATTGGCGGTATTGCTCTACATAATTATTACCAGCGCCATCATTGTATAAAACAGGATTGCTGATGATTAAATAATTGCCCTGGTTATTTGTTTGATTAAAGTTGATGAAGTTTTTTGCGGTAACCGTATTTACTGTATTTATGTTTGATGCTTCTTCGCTTACTAAAATAAACTTACGCACTGCATCCATCGAAGCCGGCAATACAAACCGTACTTTACCAGGCACATTCAGATCGCCTGCATAGCGGGCGCCATCATTTAAACTGTACAATACAGGAGCAGCTGCACCGCTGTTAAAATTTTCGATCACCAAATAATTGCCGGTAGTGGTGGGCTTTAGTTCAAAGTAAAAATTCTGCAGCCCGTTAAAATTAAATTTTGCCGGGTACGTAAAAGCAAGGTTTGCCAAAACGATCCTGTCAAAAGGGTTTACTGAAGAATCAGCCACTGATATAGGAACAAAATCAGGGCTTGCTAAATATGAGAGTGGCAGGTTATCAAAACTCCTTTTTAATGTATCAAAATAATTGCAGGTTATAGATGCCACCAGGCTGTTGAACATTTTGATCTTTACCTTTCTTGTATTTAAAGCATTGCCACCTGCTGCTATCCGTAACGATACACTATTGGCAGGCCCGGCGGTATATACATTAAGCCCCTGGAATAACTCAGTAAGTGCAAATGGTTCACCTGCGGAAATATCGCCACTTGTCCATCCTTCGCTTATATCATAAGATGATGAATACACCAGCTCTCCCACCTGCACTGCATAGCCACGATTGTACACCTGCCTGTAAGCCTTGGCAACTGTACGCATAAAATAATTTTCTTCAGGTAATGTATTAAGGGCAACATTATTTGCAGTGTTCGTATATCTTAAATTACCTGCAAAAGGATTTACCGTAAGAAAGTAAGATGCTGTATCGGTATGCAGGCTAAAGCTGTCGCACAATTGATACCCAGGTTTCAGGTATAGCGCATTATCTGCTGCACCATCATTTGATTTACCCCAAAACTCTATATAATCGCTGCCTGTAAAAGGGCCTGTTGCAACAGATGTAAACAATCTTTGCTCTTTACCATTGCGCCATAGCTGAAAATATTCTGCTGGTGTATTAGTTAATCCAAGAGATGCAAGTGTTGATTGATTGATACGATACAAACCTGTTTTAGCCACTTTGAATTTGTAGTAGGTTTTGCTATAATCGATCCAACTGTTATTAAGCTGTGCTTTTGCGGCTACAGTTGCAAGGGTAAAAACGATGATTAATATCTTTCTCATTATTGATATTGTTTTCCCGTTTGCTTCGGGATGGTTAATTTTTTATTAGTCTTGTTTTTTTGACAGGTTCACCCTTAATGAAAATACATGTGAGTATAAAGGGTTGCTCTGGTTGGCCAAGTTTGAGTAAGAATAATCAAGCATCACATTGCCCAGTTTAAAACCGGCACCAAGGCTGGGTTGGTATATCCAAACCTTTTTCTGGTTTACAGTGTCTTCGTCTGCCAATGCCCTTTGAAAATTGGTAACACCAGCCCTTACGTAAAACACATCGCTTATACTTGCTTCAAGTCCCAGGCTTGGGTCGGCACTTACAGCACTGCTGCTTAGCAAGGTGTTTCTCTTACCATCAAAGGTCAGGCTCATATTAGCCTCTGCCAGCAGTTTTACTTTTTCGCTTATTTCAAAATTGTATCCACCGCCCAATACAAGGCGTGGTGCGGTTAACTCTGTTGACTTTGTTGGAATATCATTGTTAGTAAGGTATAATGCTTCCTTTTCTTTATCAGTAAAGTGAAAAGACCATGCATTGAATGTGGTGGTAAGATCCTTTGCCACAGCACCAAAGCGCCAGTTGCCTTTTTTCATTTGAAAGCCTGCATCAATACCAAAACCCCAGGCGCCGGCAAACTTGCCCACTACCCTGCGGATAATTTTTGCATTCACCCCAAAACTCATGGATTCATCTTCATTGTCTTTTATTGACTGTGCAAACGACAGCAGCAAAGCATAATCAGCCGAAGAAAAACTGGTAACACTGCCATAATCAACACTTCCATCAGGCCTTACCAAAAATAAAGTATTGGGAATATCATCCACTGCAAAACGCAGTAATGAAATACCTAGTGTGCGTTTGTTTTCCTGTATTGGTACTGCCACACTCATAAACTGGTAGCTACCTATGCCGGCAAAATATTGTGCATGCATCAGGCTTACAGAAGGGTTATCCTGTACACCCACAAGCCCTGCAGGATTCCAGTAGCCTGCTGTTCCGTCTTCTACCGAAGCCACCTGGGCGCTGCCCATAGAAAGGCCCCTTGCACCGGCCCCGATATTTAAAAATTCATTGGAATACTTTCTGAATTGGGCGGATGCAAAAGCAGGAATCAACGCTAAGCCCAAAAGGAAAGCAGTGAGTTTACGGTTCATAATTTGTTTTCTCTGGTTGTTGTTTAAATCGGAATTGGATAATATTAACTGGTAAAACGCTTTTTTGCTAACTAAATTGTGCTGTTTTTCCAGCAAATGGAACGCAAATGTAAATGTAAAGAAGCTTCGATAATGGAGAGTTTGGTATTGATTACGAACAAAAGACTCCCCACTTTTTTAAAATGCTGCATACCAGGCCTATGTTTTTATTGTTAGCCCGATCCTGCTCCGTCTACATCCCCAAATAATAGTTAGCAAAGCCCGGTAATTAATCGCAAACGGTCAGCAATTTGTTGCCCACAAACTATAATTCAAAACGAATTGCCATTTACCCATTCACTATTCACCATTGACCATTCACTATTGACCATTACATTTGCAAAAATTATTGTTTTAAATACGATGAAGAATTTAATAGAAGAACTGAAATGGCGTGGAATGGTGCAGGACATTATGCCCGGCACCGAAGATCAACTGAATAAAGAAATGACCACCGGCTATATTGGCTTCGATCCTACTGCCGACAGCCTGCATATTGGCAACCTGGTCCCCATCATACTATTGATACACCTGCAAAAATGTGGGCACAAGCCTATTGCCCTTGTTGGCGGCGCCACTGGTATGGTTGGCGATCCAAGTGGCAAAAGCGAAGAAAGAAATTTGCTGAGTGAAGAGACCCTTAATCACAACGTGAGTTGCGTAAAAAAGCAATTGGAAAAATTTTTAGATTTCAGCAGCGATAAGCCTAATGCTGCGGAAATGGCCAACAACTACGACTGGTTCAAAGATTTTACTTTCCTCAATTTCATCCGTGATGTAGGCAAGCATATCACTGTTAACTACATGATGAGTAAAGACAGTGTGAAGAAAAGACTGGAAGGCGAAAGCGGAATGAGCTTTACGGAATTTACTTACCAGTTAGTACAGGGTTACGATTATTATCATTTAAACAAAACCAAGAACTGCAAACTGCAAATGGGTGGCAGCGACCAGTGGGGCAATATTGTAACCGGTACAGAACTTATCAGGAAAAAAGCTGGCGGTGAAGCCTTTGCCTTTACCTGCCCGTTAATTACCAAGGCAGATGGCAGCAAGTTTGGCAAAAGCGAAAAAGGAAATATATGGCTGGATGCCGAGAAAACTTCTCCATATGAATTTTACCAGTTCTGGATCAACACAAAGGATATTGACGCAGAAAAGTATATCAGGATATTTACCTTTTTACCTAAAGAAGATGTAGACTTATTAATTGCTGCACATAAAGGCAACGAACATCTTTTTACATTACAGAAAAAACTGGCAGAGGAAGTGACCAGGTTTGTGCACGGTGAAGAAGGCCTGCACACAGCACTGGCAACGACAGAAAAATTATTTGCCAATAAAACTGCATCGGCCGAAAGCCTGAGCATTGAAGACCTGGAAGGCCTGGAAGGCGTACAAAAAGTACAATTCTCTAAAGCAACAATAAACGCAGGAATTGATATTGTTTCATTATTGGCAGACACAAAAATATTCCCCAGCAAAGGAGAAGCAAAAAAAATGGTACAAGGTGGCGGTGTCAGCATCAACAGGAAAAAGATTGATGACACACAATTAAGAATAGATGATAGTTTTCTTTTGCATGAGAAATATATACTCGTTCAAAAAGGGAAGAAGCATTATTATTTAGTAGAAGGTGATTAAATAATAATTTAAACAATAGATTTATAAAACATGCTGCTTTTAAGCGGCATGTTTTGTTTTAAAATTCTATTCCAACTCCTGCAACCACCTGTATTGACGATAAACTTATCTTCTTTTCTGCTGTTACCATTGGCCCGGGATTTGGAAAATCCGGGTTGTAAGAATATTTATAAACAGGTGAACTGTTGAAATAATTTCCTTCAACAAGAAGGTAAATTCTATTGTTCAGTTTGTATTTAATTCCGGTACTTACGTTGTAGCAAAATGTCCATGGTAAATTAATTTCAGCATACTTCAAACTGCCTGCCTGGTCAAATGGCCCGGTACCCGTAGTATAAACATATCCAAACGCCGGTATCTTTGTTTTACAAATACCTGCCTGTAAATTAGCACTGAAAGAAAGTTGGGATGATGCAGAAAACGGAGCTTCGAAATGTCCTCCAGCCATCACCTTAAAAACAGACCAGGAATTCGTTGTTACTTCTGTCAATACCTGGCTGCCAAAAGTACTCCTGAGATATGTTTCGAATGAAGCTGCATCCTGTTTGTTCTTACTATAACCAAAAGATATAATTGCCGCGATTGACTTTTTAAACTTATACCCTGCCGTTAACCCTGCAGCAAATCCTGTTTTTGCAAGGCCATCCGCATTATCCAGGTAGTTGCCGCCATATTTTTTATTTGCAAAGCCGCCAACTGGCATATATAAGCCGCCTTTTATTTCAACAAAATAAGGTGACTGTTTTTGTGCATTTGTAATAAATGAAAATAAAGCCAGTAACAAAAGCAAAGAGATCTTTTTCATTAGTCCCGGGATCATAAGTAAGAGTTTTTGAAACGCAATGCTACTTATTTTTTAGTGCCTGAACAACTATGTCAAGCAAACAAATTAAACGATACCAGCAAAATGGTTATTCCCAAACTGATCAGGCCGATCAAAAAGATTATTTCAGCCACCCGTTCCAGTTTTTCAGACCGGGTTTCGCTTTTTGAACGGATGGAAAGAAAGGAAAGGATACAACTTATCATCAGCATAATAGCAGACAAACCGGTTATCTCATCAATAAATGTTGCAGTTGAAAATTTTGAAATTTTAATAGAGGTCAGTACCACAAGACAAAACCCTAAAAGATTAGAAGATGTGGTAAGTATATGTGGTGATTTTTCTCCTGCCATAATATCTGTTTGAGAAACAAATGTAGGGCCTGCATTCTAAAAATTTTGTTAGCCTTTGTTATGCAAAAACTAACAACCATTAGTATAAAATCCTATTTTTGCACCCACAATAAAAAAGCATGCTATGGATTTTCAATTGAGCGAAGAACACCTGATGATACAAAAAGCTGCAAGGGATTTTGCGATCAATGAATGCCTGCCCGGCGTTATTGAAAGGGATGAACTGCAAAGATTCCCGAAAGAACAGATTGAAAAATTAGCAGACCTTGGCTTTATGGGCATGATGGTAAAACCTGAATATGGTGGCAGTGGCATGGATACGATCAGCTATGTGTTGGCAATGGAAGAAATAAGTAAAGTGGATGCCAGCGTAAGTGTATGTGTGAGTGTGAACAACAGTCTTGTTTGCTATGGCCTGCAGGAATATGGCAATGAAGAACAGAAACAAAAATATTTAACACCACTTGCCCAGGGTAAGAAGAATGGTGAATTATACATCGGCGCTTTTTTATTAAGTGAGCCGGAAGCAGGCAGCGATGCCACTTCTCAAAGAACAACAGCAGAAGAGCAAGACGATCATTATTTATTGAATGGAACAAAGAACTGGATCACGAATGGTAACAGTGCTTCTGTTTATTTAGTGATCGCACAAACGGATGTAAGCAAAGGCAGCCATGGCATCAACGCATTTATTGTAGAGAAGAACTGGCCGGGTGTAGTGGTAGGTGCTAAGGAAAATAAACTCGGTATCCGTGGCAGTGATACTCATACCATCTTGTTCAATGATGTAAAAGTGCCAAAAGAAAACCGAATTGGTGCTGATGGCTTCGGTTTTAAGTTTGCAATGAAAACATTAGCAGGTGGAAGAATTGGAATTGCATCACAGGCATTGGGTATTGCAAGCGGCGCTTATGAAAGAGCGTTGGCTTATAGTAAAGAAAGAAAAGCATTTGGCAAAGAGATCATGCATCACCAGGCCATACAATTTAAGTTGGCTGACATGGCAACAAAGATCGAATGTGCAAGATTGCTTTGTTTGAAAGCTGCGTATGAAAAAGACCAGCACCTTGACTATACATTAAGCAGCAGCATGGCAAAAGTATTCGCCAGCGAAACTGCTATGTGGACCGCAACCGAAGCAGTACAGATACATGGCGGTTATGGTTTTGTAAAAGAATACCATGTAGAAAGAATGATGAGGGATGCAAAGATCACGCAGATATATGAAGGCACGAGTGAAGTACAACGGATCGTGATTAGCCGTTCCATTTTAAAATAAAAGATTTGTCTTAATAAAAGCCATCAGCATAAACTGATGGCTTTTTTGTTTTCATTATTTGCATCTTTGTATCATTACAAATACTTATGGCGATAAATAGAGAGAAATATAAAGAGATAATAAATGAGTTAAATGGCAATGTTACACTTGTAGCTGTAAGTAAAACAAAATCTGTTGAAGACATACAAGCACTGTATAATTTAGGACATAGAGATTTTGGAGAAAACTATGTACAGGAATTAGTGGACAAAGAAGCTGTTCTGCCAAAAGATATCCGCTGGCATTTTATAGGTCATTTACAAAGTAATAAAGTAAAATATATTGCACCGTTTGTTCATCTCATTCACGGACTAGATAGTGAAAACCTGATAAAAGAAATAAACAAGCAGGCCATAAAGAACAACAGGATTATTGATTGCCTGCTTCAACTTCATATTGCAACAGAAGAAACAAAATTTGGTTTTGATGAAGAAGAAATACTCAATTTGAAAACTGCTCAATTTGAAAATGTAAACATCAAAGGCTTAATGGGTATGGCAAGTTTTAGCGATGATATGAACCTGGTTAGAAGTGAATTCAAAAAACTAAAAACGCTTTTTGATAGTTATTTTTTATCTAAACAAAAGATACCTGAAACAGGAGGCATCCCATTCACCATTCACCATTCTCCATTCACCCTCTCCATGGGCATGAGCAGCGACTACAAAATCGCCATAGAAGAAGGCAGCAACATGGTACGCATTGGCAGTTTATTATTTGGCGAAAGAAATTATAATACATGAGCAGCGAAATTATCATTCTTTGCATTGCTGCATTTGCTGCCGGTTTTATTGATGCTATTGTTGGCGGTGGTGGTTTGGTACAAACACCAGCTGTATTGGTCACACTTCCCAACTACCCTGTTGCCACTTTGCTGGGCACCACAAAAATTCCATCATTCACAGGTACTGCCATTGCATCATATCAATATGCAAAACGGATAAAACTGCAATGTAAACTGGTATTGATAATGTGTGGTATTGCTTTGATCGCCGCCATTACAGGTTCATATACCGTTACTATTATCAGCAACAGGTTTATGAAGCCCATTATATTTTGCGTACTGATCGCCGTAGCAATTTATACTTATACAAAAAAGAATTTTGGAACCGCTGTAGCAAAAGACCTTCATCCCAAACATGAATTGTTGTATGGTGCTTTGTTCGCCCTTGCCATTGGCTTTTACGACGGCTTTATTGGACCCGGCGCCGGTAGCTTTTTAGTACTCTTCTTTATAGGCGCCCTGGGTTTTGATTTTTTAAAAGCAAGTGCTCATGCTAAGTTTGTAAACCTTGCCACCAACATTGGTTCTATTATTTACTTTGGTGGAAGTGGGCATATATTATATCACTACGCCATACCAATGGCAGTTTTTAATTTTACAGGTTCCCTGCTTGGTGCAAAGCTTGCTATTGCAAGAGGCAATACATTCATCAGGATATTCTTTTTATTGGTAGTTGCAGGAACTATCATCCGCTTTGGCTATGATATTTTCTTTAAACATTCATAATACTTACATAACGGCAAACATTTGTTAAAGCTTTAACAGCCAATATGTATTTTGGCATAGTATTACATCATTTCATTTTTATCAAATATCTTTACGATGTACTACAGCACGACTATGCAATCAAATTTTGAAACGGAAAAGAATCAGAAGGCATCGATATACACGGCCATTATTTGTGGCGCCCTCCTGCTGATCTCCTGGGTGATAACATGGCCGGAAACACCACCACCGCCACCGATTGTGGAAGACCTGATCGAAGTAAACCTTGGCAATAATGACGAAGGTTTTGGTGAAACACAACCCTTGATAAAAGGAGATATGGCGCCGGCACAACAACCGGCACAGCAAAATAATGTTGCAGCCGCCCAACCTGATGATGAACCTGCAAAAGACATTAATGCAGATGATAAAGCAGATGAAGATGCAGCAGCCGTAACAAAAATTGAAAAGAATAACAGCAAGAAAAATGAAGCTCCAAAAGAAACTGTAACAAAGACTGTTAAAACAAAAAATCCGGCACCTGTAACAACTCCTGCCCCACCCAAACCACAAAAGCCTAAAAACGTTTACACTGGCGTAAAAGGAAATGGTAATGGAGCAACTGAAGATAATGGATATACCAGCCAGGGAAATAAACCCGGTGGTAAAGGTGATGCAGGCAGCCCTGATGGTAAGCCTGATAGTTATGGCAACTCACCCGGTGGTAAAGTGGCCGGTGGTGCATTAAGAGTATCAAAAGGCGATAGAAGAATAATCAATAACTATATATTTATGGGAGACCTGCCAAAAGCTACCATAAATGCTATTATTAAAGTGTCACCTGAGGGAAGAGGTACATTTATAACTTTTGATAAAGGCTCCACCAGTACAGACCCAAGGTATGCAACTGCTATAAGATCATACCTGCCGAATATAAAGTTTGATGAAAAAACTCATGAGTCAACTGTAACAGTGCCATTTAATTTTAAAGTGCAATAAATAATTCATTCCATTAATCATCCCGGCATTTTTAAAAGTGCCGGGATTTATATTTGCAGTATGACCTACCAGGAAACGATTGATTATTTATATTCCCAATTGCCAATGTTCAGCCGCATTGGCAGCGCTGCTTATAAAAAAGATCTGCACAACACAATAGAATTATGTAATGCATTAGATGATCCACAGGAAAAATTTAAAAGCATTCATATTGCAGGCACCAATGGCAAAGGCAGTACAAGCCACATGATTGCGGCTATTTTGCAACAAGCAGGTTATAAAACAGGCTTATATACCTCACCGCATTTAAAAGACTTTAGAGAAAGGATAAAAATAAATGGGGAAATGGTGAGTGAAGCGTTTGTTGTTGATTTTGTTAAAAGAACAAAACAACTGGCAGAAACAATTGAGCCTTCTTTTTTTGAATTGACTGTTGCAATGGCATTTGAATATTTTGCCAATGAAAAAGTAGATATTGCTGTAATAGAGACCGGGCTTGGCGGAAGATTAGACAGCACTAATATCATTACTCCTATCCTCTCCATTATTACCAATATTGGCTATGACCATATGAACATACTGGGAGATACTTTGAAAAAAATTGCTTTTGAAAAAGCTGGCATTATTAAACCCGGCGTGCCGGTTGTAATTGGGGAATACATTGAAGAAACGAAGGCGATCTTCATCAATAAAGCAAAAGAAACAAAGTCGCCGGTTTTCTTTCCACAAGACGGCTATACAGTTTCTAATATCACTTCATCTGCCTATCAATTGAGTTGTGATGTAACAAGTGTTGCTAACAATCATTCAGAAAATTTTACACTCGACCTGAATGGTTTATATCAGATAAAAAACCTGCGGACGGTTTTATGTGCTGAAGGTGTGTTATTACAATCAGGCTACAACATTAGTGAAGAAGCAGAAAAGTATGCACTGGCAAACGTAAAGAAACTAACTGGCTTGCATGGCCGCTGGGATGTGATCGCAGAACAACCAACCATTGTATTGGATGTAGCACATAATGAAGATGGAGTAAAGCACTTGCTGTGGCAGTTATCAGTTATCAGTGACCAGTTTGAGAAACTTCATATGGTTACCGGGATGGTAAAGGATAAAGAAATTGATAAAGTGCTGGCACTTTTACCAAAAGACGCCACTTATTATTTTACCAATGCACATATACCAAGGGCATTGCCTGCGACAGAACTACAACAAAAAGCTGCAGCCTACCAGTTGAATGGAAATGTATTTGATGATGTGAACGAGGCTATTGAAAATGCAAAGCAAAATGCTTCTCCAAAAGATTTGATCCTTGTTTGTGGCAGCGTGTTTTTAGTGGGAGAAGTAAAAATGCCACAACCACAACAGTAAAAGTGTGCCCTTCGGCTTCGCTCAAAATAAACTGCCAATGAAGCTTAAAAATGATTTGCTGCTTGTTACAAAATAAAAAAGACGAAGCACCAGCTTCGCCTTTTAAATATCTAAAACAATTTTTTATCTCAAATCCACCACTTCAGCACCGGGATACTTTTTTGCATCAAAAACAAACTGGGAATCGCTGATGTTTGCTTTACCATTCAGGTTGCTTACTTTATAAGTATAGCGGTTGCCTGCTTTTTCAAATAATTTTGCGCCGGTAATAGTATTGGTTGTTTTATCTACAAACAATAACACTTTAAAAAATGTTTTTGCTTTGTCAACCGGTGTCAGTTCGATCTCCTGTATGGTTTTTCCTTTTTCAACTTTATCGTCATTGAGTTTGTACAGGAAATCCTTGTCGTAAAAATTAGTAAATATTTTTTGTGGTGTGATAGCATTTGCTGTAGGGTCAACTTTTGTAATGGTTACCTCGTTGGCAGATTTATCATAGGTTGAAACATTTGAGCCATCACAGAAAATTTCCTGGCCTGTAACGCTGATGCGGTACTTGGTGCCTTTCATTTGAACCGAACCGGATTTATTAGCCATTACTTTACCAGACGAGTTTTCTATGCTCAAAGAAAACTTTGCACTTACGGCCTTAAAGGTTTTAAATTTTGCACTTACTGCGTCCAGGACTTTTTTAGCATCAGGATCATTACTACCCATGCCCGGCTTGGGTTGTGCATAAGTGAGGAGTACAGTAGCCAGTAATAATAAGCTTGTAATAATTCTCTTCATGTTTTGTTTTTATATGTTTATTCAGAGGCGGCGCAAATATACAAGTTTAGAGGGGCACGGGCTACCATAGTTTAAAAGGGGGATTTAAAGAACTGTTAATGTATTATCAACCGGCAATAAAAAACATTTTTTTCACTTTGCAATAAAAAGCTTTGCCTATTTTGCACACACTTCAACTTAAACCACGGCAACTCCACTATTGATTCAGTTTTACTAATCAAATTCGCCTTACATCATGGAAAAAAACATTGCTATTGCCCAAAGGGAGCAGCATGCCCCTTCGCAATTCACAGAATTTTTGTGGTGGTTGTCAACAGCAGAAAAAGAATTGATTGCCGATGCCGTAGTTGACCGCAACCGGTATAAAATAATCGGTATGACGGTGCTTGCCACCTGGGCATTTGCCACCCTCGCATGGACTTACTTCTTCAGCACTGTAACGAATGATAGCTGGATGGCATATCCGTTGGGCCTGTTCATGGGGTTTATTATCCTCACTATTGACAGGGCCCTGATAAAAGGCATCAGCAAACAAAATAAAAACCGCATCTGGCCGCTGCTGTTCAGGGGAATGCTGGCAGTAACCATCGGCACTTTTATGGCGCAGCCTGCGTTGCTGTATATGTTTAAAAAAGAGATCAAACTGCAAACTGCCCTGGATAATGAAAAGAAAAAAATAAACAACAGCTATGTGCTGGATTCTTTATATAAAAACAAGAAAACAGAATTGCTTGCTCAGAAAACAACATTGCAGAATGAATTGCGGCTAAAAAGTGAAGAGGTATCAAAAGCAAGGGCAAATTTTTTAGCAGAAGCTGATGGCAGTGGCGGCACAGGAAGAGTGGGCATTGAAAAAATTGCTTTGGCCAAAAGAAATGAGTATGAGAAACTGGATGCCGGATACAAACTACTGTTAAGTGCTGATCAATCAAAAATTGATACGCTTGATGCAGCACTGAAAGAAATTGCTTACAAAACACAACAGGAACAACAGGCCTATGCACAAAATTTTAATGATGGCTTTTTAACACAGATCGAATCGCTGAATAACTTAATAAAAGAAAACAGCGCATTGCAAACAAGATATTACCTGCTGGTTGCCATTTTACTATTAATAGAACTGATGCCTGTAATTGCAAAAACATTATTACCTGCAGGCACTTATGATGAACGGGTAATGCTTAGGGAAGAACTGGAAAAAGAAATGGCCAACAGCAATATCCGCCGGGAGCAGGAACTGAAAGAACTATACAACAATACTGCTTTACAGAGTGACAAAGAAACCGTCACTGCTTTTTTCAACCTCACCAAAAGTGACCGGGATGAAAAAATAAGATCCTTCAGCCATAAATGGAAAACCGAGAACCACCAGACCTTTGATGGCTTTTGGGAAAAGATGAAAAAGGAAATATTTACTAAACAGGAAAATTAAGCAACCAGATTCACCCCATCCTCTTTCTATGAAAAACGAAGACAGCCGCTATCAAGTGGCTGTCTTATTAAATACACGTGTATAAAGAATTTTATTTTACAGCAGAACTTGGTTTAAGAGATAATTTTTTTGAACCAGAATTGTAACCCACTTTCAACTTATTAAGTGGCCCCTCAATATATTTTGCAGATATTGAAGCAATGATAAGCACCAGTACCGCATATATTATAAAGCAAGCCAACTGCGATGAAATAACAATTTCAAAATTGCCGATAGTCTTTCGATGGGCGGCATAAAAACCAGCGTAATTTGTTTTGAAGTAGACAAATGCTTCATGATAAAGCTTCCAGAAAACAACAGGCACCAGCAGGTGATACAGGTAAATACCATAACTGATACGGCCTACGTATAACACCCTCTTGTTTTCAAGAAATTTTCCAAAGAAGTTTCTATACCCTTTTACTGCACCTTCAATGATCGTGAATGAGATAACTGAAAATAGTAACCTGTTTAAGACAAACGAAAGATAATATGACCTGGCAATAATAATAGCTATACATACCGGTACCCCAACATATAACCCTATTTTAAAGAAACGGCTTATCCATGCTTTTTCCTTTTCTGTTGCCAGGGTATATTTATAAGCCATAATTCCACCTATTGCAAATGCGTCGGCACAATACTGTGTGAGAATTGCCTGTGGAATACCCTGTACAGGGTAATAGAAAATAGCCCTTGCTGCAACTGTAATAATAATGATGGAAAGAAATGTTTTTAATAAATGCCGTTGCGGTAAAAAGAGAATTATGATGGGCCACAAAAAATAAAACTGTTCTTCCACCGCCAGCGTCCATATATGTGCTGTTACACTGCTGAAATCCTGGGATTGGAACATGTGGTAGTTGGCCAGGTATGAAAAATAACTACCGGCATTATCCCTTACTTCGCTGCCAATGGTTGGCAACAAAAGCATTATTAAAAGAAATAGATAATACGCCGGGAATATTCTTATTGTACGTCTTAGTAAAAAAACCGCCATCACCTTTGGCTTTGCAATACCCATGCTGCTTGCCTTTTCCTTAGCAGAAAATAATATTCTTGTGATGAGATAACTGCTGAGTACAAAAAAGAAATTAATGAATCCTCCGACGAACGCTGCCGTTTTGTTATGGTGTACCGAAGGAAGCCAATGGTAACAGACAACAAAAAAAATAGCGATGAAACGCAGCCCGTCTAACTGCGGATTGTATTTTAAGATCGACGATGAATTATTTTGCGAAAGAGTGCTTTCCATAGAAATAGCTTACAGCCACAACGTAAATATAACTAACATATTGTGATGTCACCAGCAAAAATCGGCAGAGATTTCCACATTTCGGCCTCAATTATTTATCCCCTGCACTGTTTATAACTATAAAGCAGATACCCGCCTAAAGCCAAAAAAACAGCTTATCATCGCAGCCAAATAATTTGCCAGAAGATGTCCCTAATAACCAGGTTGCTTTTTACAACAATCATGATGATGACAGGCATTGCGTACTCTCAACAATCAAACAACGCTGCGCTGTATGATCATGTAAATAAAAAAAGGTCGCAGGCGCTGCAAACTGTTACTGTTTCTTTATTTGAAAGATCAAATGCAACCGTTTCTGCCGGCATAAAAAAAATACTTAGCGCACAACAAATACTCACTTTAAAGAAAAACGAAAGTAAAGCGCTGTATCAAAACAAACCTTTTAGTATTTCGCTGTCCTTACCATACAATGATGAAACTTTTGAGCTTGAATTGATACAGGAAGATATCAGCAGCGAAGGATTTTCAACAGGCAAACTTACAGGCAAAGGCACCCCGGAAAAAACAGCTACAGCAGAAGCATTGCATTACAGGGGTTATATAAAAAACTATCCGGCATCAATAGCAAGCTTTAGTGTGTTTGATAACGGCGAGATAATGTGCCTTTTTTCCAATGAAAATGGCAACTATAACCTTGGTAGAACAGAAGGCGAAAATTATATTTTATACAACAGCGAAAACATGACTGCACCACTCGGCTTTGAATGTGGTACCGATGAAACGCCCGCTACTATGGGAAGTGCCAGCCGCCCGGGCTTTGAACCGCTTGCACAGGAAGTTTGCAATAAAGTAAGAATATACTGGGAAGCTGATTACAAATTGTACAATCATAATTTCGGAAACAACTTAACCAATACGGTAAATTACCTTTCTGGTCTTTTTAACCAGGTAGCAACAATGTATTTTAAAGAAGGTATTATTATTGAACTATCTGATTTATATGTGTGGACTACCCCCGATACATTTACCACCACCAGTTCTGCAACAGGGCTTAATGCCATCCGCAACCGGTGGAATGCATCGGGCAATAATTTTAATGGCGACCTGTGTATGCTGATCGACGGTGGCACCACTAATAATGGTGGGAGGGCTTACCTGCTTACGAGTGGCATCTGTAACCGCAATGTTGCGTATGGCTATTCTAATGTCCGGGGAACTTATAATAATGTTCCCACTTATTCCTGGGACGTGGAAGTGGTAACACATGAAACCGGGCACAACATGGGTTCTCATCACACACATTGGTGTGGATGGAATACAGGCGCTGGCGGAACCTGCGGTGCTATTGATGATTGTACTACTGTTGAAACTACCTCGTCCTGCGCCAGCTGCAGTGCTACTACGGTTACAAATCCATCTGCCCCGGTCGGATTTAAAGGCACTGTTATGAGCTATTGCCATTTACGGTCTGGTATCGGCATTAATTTATCTAATGGCTTTGGCACATTACCAAAAGCCTATATGCTATCAAATGTAAACGCCTCATCTTGTTTAATAAAAGAAAATAACTGGACCGGCAATAGTGATACAGCCTGGGAAAACCCCACCAATTGGAGTTGCGGTATTATTCCAACTGCTACAACTGACGTAACTATTCCAACAGGCCTGGTAAATTATCCTGTAATAAAAAGCAATGCTGTTTGCAGGAGGTTGAGGCAACAACCCGGCTCTGCGGTAAAAGTAAACCCGGCCTTTAAGCTTGATGTGGTTGGGCATTGATAGTCGTGCTATCGTTTTCCAAAAAGTTTATCAATATCTTTTTCTGAAAGATTAATATAACCATCCCTTGTAGTGAGCCTGACTCCATGGCTGCCAATTAATGTACAATGTTGCAGGTTTACACCATCGCTGCCAAGCTTAAAGGTTTGCATGTAATCTTTATTCTTACGGTTATCATCAGTAAAAAATGACTTGAGCAGCTGATAAAATTGTGAACATGCCCCGCCGGTACCTTTAAATTTTATGGAGAAATAATTTACTTCCTGTTGCTTTTTAAAATCTTTCATCAGTAAAAAATAAACTGTATCAGCATCAGTACTTTTATACTCCAATTTTGCCAATGTGGTGCCCAACCTTTTTACTTCGCCGATCTTTTCCCAATTAGCCGTTTCTCCCATTTCAATTTGTGCATGGATATTTAAACTAAAAATGCACAATAGAAAACTTATAAAAAGATTCTTCATCAGCATGTGGTTTTAAATTATTTCCAAATATGGATAATCATGATGATAAATGCAATAGCGAAATAGGGTTAGACATCTTACTACTTCTTCAAAGCCTCTCTTACTTTAGGAGCAATTTTAGTTCCATACACTTCTATTGATTCCATCAACGAGCTATGAGATGGGCCACCAACATCCATGTGTGCAGAAAAACGTGTGAGGCCAAACAATTCATGCATTTGTAAAATTTTATCAACAGCTTCATTGGCATCGCCGATGATCAATGCTCCTTCTTTGCTTCTTCCAAAATCATACTGATTTTTTTGATAGGGAGGCCATCCTCTTGAGCGCCCTACCCTGTCCATTTGTGAGCTATACAAAGGATAATAATCATCTGCGGTTTGCTTACTATCATCTCCAAAAAAAGAATGCATGTGTACGCCAACCTGGAACTTCTTCATATCATGCCCGTAATGCTGGTACAGTTCTTTATAATAATCAAACAAAGGTTTAAACTGTACAGGGCTGCCGCCGATAATGGCAAATATTACCGGTAACCCATGTTTAGCTGCCCTTACAACAGATTCAGGTGTACCTCCAACTGCTATCCATATATCCAGGCTGTTATTATAGGCTCTCGGCAATACCTGCTGATCAATTAATGCCGGCCTGAATTTTCCCTTCCATGTAATACGTTCTTCTTTATTTATTTTCAGTAGAAGATCAAGTTTTTCTTCAAACAATTCATCATAATCTGACAAGCTGTTACCATACAAAGGGAATGATTCAGTAAAGCTTCCCCTGCCCGCCATTAATTCTGCCCGTCCGTTTGATATAAGGTCAAGTGTTGCAAAACTTTGATACAACTTTACAGGATCTGAAGAACTTAATACAGATACTGCACTTCCAAGCTTTATGTTCTTTGTAACAGTAGCGGCTGCAGCCAAAATTATTTCAGGCGTGGATACTGCATAATCCGGCCGGTGATGTTCACCGATGCCATAGAAATCCAATCCTAATCCATCCATCAGTTTTATCTCTTCTATTAATTCCTGCAGGCGCTGCCCGGCCGGTTGTATTTTTCCCGTTTTATCAATATGCAGATCGCCAAACATTCCTACTCC
>JADMIO011054711.1_pt1 | contig 96300 bp, 64 predicted proteins | sample 8958161 | NCBI WGS metagenome assembly JADMIO01 (sample SAMN16585339, study PRJNA669376) | soil metagenome | isolation source: Crop rotation soil | place: USA: Cullars Rotation, Alabama | collected 2011
GCGACAACTTGTCCACGTGGAATTCTAAGCTTAGGATCCCAATGTGCTGGAAAGGTTGCAGCCGATTCAAACTTCGGCCCGCAACTTGCAGTCGATGTTGCGGCCGACGAGTTTCTCGACCCGGCGCCCTCAAGCACCGATGTTACGCCCGAGCCTTCCTCATCGTCGCTCGGCGCCCTTGCCCAGCTCAAAGGCGAGGAAAGCCGCGCTTATTGCGCCTTCATGAGCTTCGCCTCGGCCGTGCCAATGCTCTCGATCTCCGAGTTCTGCCGCCAATTCGGCTTCTCGCGCCGCACGGTCACCCATTGGCGCGAGGTGTATCATTGGCGCGAGCGCATCCAGCAATATCAGGCTGGCCGCGCCGGTCGCTTCGTCGAGATCGATATGCAAGCCGCCGCCGCTCCAGCCGTCCGTCGCGAAGCCGCGGCTTCAAACGATGCCGACCTGCGCTCGCGCGCCGCCGAGCTCGCCCGTTCCGCCCTGAATGCCTGGTTGTCCAACGCCGATGACCAGCAGCTCACCCTTGCCGGAGTCGTTCGCGCGCTCGACCTCGCTTGTAAGCTGTACCCGGCGCCTGTTCCGAGATCCGTCGAGGACAAGGACCGCGGCGTGGCCGAGTTCACGGCTCGCGTGGACCGTATCTGCGGAAAACGCTCCAGCGACAACATTGCTCAATCTGAAGAAAACCCGGACCTGAGCAAACCTGAGCAAAACTGCGCAACATTGGGCAAAACCGAGCAAAGCTTAGCAACCGCGCCGCGCGCCTGAGCAAAACTGAGCAACCGAAGACATCCATGAGCGCGCATTTTCCAGCTTGGGTTTCTCTTATATTTGTCAGTGTTCAAAATTCGGGTTTCGGCTCCCGGATTTCGAATTTTTCCCCGTGTTCCTTTCCTGGCTCTCGTGGATTCTGTCTTTGGTTTTCTCTTCCTACACGCAACTTGTCCTGCGTTTCCCCAAATTCGGGCGTTTTCGCCAAGTTCCTCCGTTTCAAGGTGCTACAGACCCTTTCTTGTCATGCAACTGTGCAATGCGGGGTGAGCTTTTTCGCGGAAAACTTCTTGCTCGCGTTGCGATACAAGTGTTTTGTTTGCAACGATCTAACCCAAATATGTGGGAACCCTTAACATTTGAGATCGAAGTAGTGGTCGATGCGATGCTTTGTGGCGCCCTCATGTCCCCGGAATCCCTATATGTCCCCCAAACGAATACTCCTAGCATGCGCCGCGATCATTCTCGCGGCCTGGAACCTCCAGGCGCAATTCACATTTACCCACGTCGGTAGCGGCGCTACTGGCGATATTATCACCAACGATCCCGCCACCGGGAGCTACACCTTCAATGGCGGTGGCGACGACATCTGGTCGGGATCGGATAACTTCGATTTCGCCCACTACACCGTTGTTGGTGATTTCGACATGAGTGTCCGCGTCGAATCCGTCGAGCCAGTGGCCCGCTGGACCAAGGCCGGCCTCATGGTCCGCGAAATATTGGTTCCGGCCGCTCGCATGGCCTTCACGCGCGCCTGCCCGCCGGATGTTCCCACCGGGAACGGCGGCAACGGCGTCAACGATGTGCGGTTCATGTATCGCACCGGCGTCACGAGCAACCAGCAAGGCGAGCATGAGGAAGGCTCCGGCGCCCCGGCCTATCCAAACGCATGGATTCGCCTCCTGCGCTCGGGCAATACGATCGAATCTTATCGTGGCACCGATGGCACCAACTGGTTCCTCCTGGGTGCGCAGAATACCGCTACTTGGGAAGGTGGCGCGCTGCCCGCCACGATGGAATTTGGTCTGGCCGTGAGCCGCCATTCCAGCGCCGACACCATCGCGACCACCGAGTTTCGCAATTACGGCCCCACGCCGGTGAACGTCGTTTCCACGCCGGTGAATCAGTTGGTTTCCGTCGGCCAACCAGCTTCCTTCTCCGTCTCGGTCGGCAGTGGCATCGCCAGCTACGTTGCTTATCAATGGTTCCAAGGCTCGACCGCCATTCCGGGAGCTACCTCGCCCACCTACACCAAGGATAGCCCGGCTCTCACCGATAATGGCTCCACTATTTCCGTCATTGTCAGCAATAAGCTCAACGGCGCCACCGCTACTGTCGCCGCCTCGCTTTCTGTCATGGCCAATCCGCAGATCGTCTCCGTCTCTTCCAAGGGCGATCCCACTGCCATCTACATCACTTTCAGCCGTGACATGGATAACACCACCACCTTGAACAAGGATAACTACATGGTGGATGGCGGCGTGGTGGTCAGCAGCGCCACTGCGGTCAATCTCCGCACCGTCAAGCTCTCCGTCACCACCCTCTCGTTTGGCAGCGCCTATCAAGTGATGGTCGGTGGCGTGCTCGACGCCGTGGGCAAAGTCCTCTCCCCGGACCCGACCACTGTCACGTTCTCTCACGGCGCCAACATGAGCGCGCCCCAGGGCCTGGTTCTCAAACGCTACGACAACATTGGTGGCGGCGCCGTCAACGACCTTCGCAACGCGGCGATCTTCCCGTGCAATCCCAGCTATACTGATGCCGCCATTCCGACCATGGAATACGGCACCGATCCGGCGCACAACAACAATGACGTTACTTTCCTCAATACTTACGGCACCTGGATCTATGGCGTCTTTGTCCCAGCTGTCAGTGGCAATTATCGCTTTGGCGCCACCTCCGATGATTCCAGCGAAGTTTACCTCAGCACCGACAGCACGGTCGGAAGCAAAGTGCTCATTCACTCGCAAGGCGGGTGGTCCCCCGAGCGCAACTATGATGGCCGTGTGACCGGGGACATCTACCTGGAAGCCGGACATGGCTATTATTTGGAAGTGCTCCAAAAGGAAGACGGCGGCGGCGACCACGTCACCGTGGCTGTGCAGTCCCCCGGCGGACTTGTGATCACCAATGGCCAGCCCGGCATCGAAGCGGCGAACTTTGCTTCCCGCTATGCCTACGGCTGCCCTCCCCAATTCTTCTTTAATACTCTTGGGCCGGTTTCGATCACTCACGGCCCCGCTGACAAGTCAGTCAACGAAGGCTCAGCCACGCAGTTCTCGGTGGAGCCCGACGGTTCCGCGCCTTACACCATCCAGTGGTACCGAAATGGCAACGCGATTGCGGGAGCGACGAAGTTTACCCTCTCGGTAACGGGATATCCCTCCAACAACCTGGCGACTTATTACGCGGTCGTGAACAACGACTTCAGCACGATCACCAGTTCCACCGCCACCCTGACGGTGAATCCGGCCATCCAGCTCGTTTCGGCCAGCAGCCGCAATGATTCGACCGGCATTTACGTTAAGTTTAACAAGGACGTCGCCGCGTCTGCCGCTGATATCGCGAAATACAGCGTCAACGGTGGAGTGACCATCAGCGCCGCGACTCTGTTTGCGCCGGACACAGTGCGCCTTGCCGTCTCAACCCTGTCGAGCGGCAGCTATACCGTCACCGTTCAAGGCGTCGGTGGGGCTGCCGGCGAGCCGTTGCTCCCCGATCCGTCCACCGCTTCGTTCACTCATTTCAACGGCACCTTCACCGCCGATTTCGCCAGCCTGCCCGCGGGCTCCGCGATCTATGGCAGCGCTGCCATTGCGGACAGTAACTTGAAGATCACCACCCAGGCCAACGATCTGAACGGCGCGTTCCTCCTCAACGACTTCACCGGTGGCCATGCCCTCTCCAAGTTCCACATCACATGGGATTCCCGGGTTGCCAGCGCCGGAACACCCGCCGATGGCTATAGTTTCAACCTTGGCAATGACCTCCCCTCCGGCACCATTGGGAGCGCCGAGGAAGGCATTGGCAGTGGCCTTACCATCTCGTTCGACACCTACAACAATGGAAACAATGAGGCGCCTGCGATCGACATCCGTGTCGGCGGCCAGACGCTCGTCCATTTCATGTATAATGTGAACACGGGCGGCTGGGCCCCCGTGGTTCTTGACGTCTCGGCCGACGGAAAGCTTTATCTGAGCTATAATAACGTGGTTGTCGCGACGAACCTCGCCACCAGTTTGCATCTCAGCCCCGGAGCGAAATACTTCTTTGCGGCCCGCACCGGTGGCTTGAACGAAGATGTGTGGATCGATAACCTTTCGATCTCCGCCTTCACTCCTGGCCCGATCGCCATCGCCGCGCAGCCTTCAAGCGTCACCGTAAACGAGCGCGACGCCATCCAATGGTGGGTTGCCACGGAAGGTTCCGGACCGCAAACCTTCCAATGGTACAGCAACGGCGTCGCCATCGCTGGCGCCACCGGCCCGTCGCTGGGCTTCACCGCTCTGCGATATGCCAATGCCGCTGTCTACACGGTCGCCGCCAGCAATGGGTTCAGTGGCGCAATCTCCGCCCCGTGGACGTTCACCGTGGTTTCTGATCTCATCGCCCCGGTTCTTGCTTCCCAGGCCGTCGGCAGCGCCACCTTGCGCGAAGCCACGCTCACTTACAGCGAGCCGATTGAGCTCCTAACGGCCACGAATATTGCGAACTATTCCATCACCAACAGCGCCGGCGCCGCCCTCGCCGTCGTGTCCGCTCGGGCGATCTCGAGCACGCAAATTATTCTAACCACCGACCTCCAAACATCGGGCGAGCGATACACAGTCGTCGCCAATGGCGTCAACGATCGCTCCGGTGGGCCAAACGCCATCGCGGCCAATAGCCTCGCGGCATTTACCGCCTGGGTGTTCACGCCGGGATTCGCATTGATGGAAACTTACGAGACCGGTGGCGGTACTACGGTGCCGCTCCTGCGCACTCACCCCACCTATCCTTACTTCCCGCGCGAGCGCGTTTTCATCACCTCGTTCGACAGCCGTGAAGTGTATCCGACCGATTCCCACGACAATTACGGCGGCCGGATCTCAGCGGTCTTCGTCGCGCCGACGAACGGCAACTACAAGTTCTACCTCGCCAATGATGATGATGCCGAGGTCTACATGGCCAGCGATGCCATCGGAACCGGCAAGGCTCCGTTCTTCAGCGCAGGCTGCTGCGGCACTTGGAACAACTCCTCGGCCGTTCTGCCCCTCAACGCGGGTGACCGCCGTTACATGGAACTCCTCTGGAAAGAAGGTGGCGGCGGCGATTATGGCCGTCTCTCGATTGATGCGAACGCGGCTGTTCCGAGCAGCATGATCGGCATCTACGGCAATCCTGACGCGACCAAGCTGTCGGTGGTTCAGGCTCCGGCGGATCGCACCAGCTCTCCGAAGCAGTTCGCGAAGTTCACCATCCTCGCGACGAACAGCGCCCGCTTGCCCCAGATCTACGTCTGGCAGCGTTCGGACGGTTCAGGCGGGTTTACGAATATCCCCGGCGCCATGGGCACCAACAATACCCTCACGGTCGGACCGATGGCTGAAGATTTGTCCGACAGCGGCTCGCAGTTCCGCGTTACCGCCTACACCCCTGGATCAAGCGTCACAGCAACGGCGACGCTCTCCGTCGTTCCCGACGAGATCGATCCAACAGTCGTGTCGGCTCGCGTTGACGACAGGTTCAAGAAGATTTACGTGACATACTCGGAGCCCATGGATCCGGACACAGCCGGCCTTACCGAACCATTCTCGTATCAATTATTCGATCCGGCTGAGGGCAATGATTCCTTTGTCGACAGCGTGACACTGGTTAGTCCTACTGAAGTGGTACTAACGGTTAGCGATACAGGCGCTCCTCTACGCGAAGGCACCCCCTACCGAATTGAGGTTTGGGGTGATGTTAAGGATGCGAATGGCCGATCAATTGCAGCATTCCCCGGCAATTCGGCAACGTTCACCACCTTCGTGCGCAGCCGCGGCCTCGTGAAATACGAGTTCTACGAAAACATCGGCGGCGGCAATCTCGCCTCGCTCTTCGCCAGCCCCAAATGGCCTAATTCCCCAGACCTCGTCTATATGACGAACTCGGCGAACTTCCCGCAGACCGTCCCGGACAAGAACGACTACGGCCTCCGCATGTCGGGTTACTTCTACGCGCCGGTCTCTGGCGATTACGTGTTCTCCATCAAGCACGATGATGACGGCCGGCTTCAGGTCAGCACCGACGCGAGCGCCGCAAACCTGGTGACGCTGATCGATGCCCCATGCTGCCATGGCGACTTCTTCGGCGGCGCAACCGTCGCGATGACCGCCGGCAATTACTACTACTTCGAAGCGATTGTGAAGGAAGCGGGCGGCGGCGATTACCTGACTGTCGGCGTGAAGCCTCCCGGCGGCGCCGCGACGCTGGCGCTGGATGGCACTTACCTCATGCTCCCGCTCGAAACCACGGTTGCGCCCAATGCAGGAATCGCGCAGCAGCCATCGAGCGTGACTATCTCCGAAAATGCCTCAGCCTCGTTCTCCGTGGCCGTCACGAACACGGGCTCTACCGCGCCGTTCTTCCAATGGCAGGTGAATGAAGGCAGCGACTATGTCGACGTCCTGGGTGCCAATGCCGCCACCTACAAGGCGCCGCAGATCACGCTTGCGCAAAATGGCATTCGGTATCGCGCGGTGGTGTATGTGCCCGGCAAGACGCTCTACAGCTCCGCTGCCATCGTCACGGTCCTTGCTGACACTAACGCCCCGGTGTTGCTCTCCGCGGCATCTGCCAATGGAACTCAGGTCGGCGTCCGCTTTAGCGAAGGCGTCAGCGTCGCATCCGCCAGCGAGATCCTGAACTACCTGATCGATGGCGTCGCGCCTACCGCCGCCACAGTCCGCGCTGACGGCAAAACCGTCGTGCTCACGCCCGCGACCCCGGTGGGCCGCGAGTTCTCCCTCGTCGTCAGCAACATCGCTGACGTGGCGGTGACGCCGAATACGCTCACTAACGCCTCCGTGGTCGGCAAGTACTGGCTGGACACGGTTGTCGATATCGGCGGCCCGAATCCTGCCGGCGTTCACTTCTCGGGCAAGGAAGGCGAAATCGAAATCCAGGCGGGCGGCAGTGACGTCTGGGGTACCTCGGACCAATTCACCTATGCCTATCGCCCGGTCACGAACGACTTCGACGTCAAGGTTCGCATCGATCGTCTCGACTATGTCGGCAACGCCTGGGCGAAAGCCGGTATGAATGTTCGCGAATCCACCGACAACAACGCCCGAATGGTGTGGTTCTATCCCGGGCCGCTCCTGGGCTCGAAGCAGTTCGAAGGCGCGATCCGCAAGGAGAATGGCGGCGACGTCACTGACTTCGGTCAGCCTCGCCCGAACTCCTACTTCCCGGCCTGGCTGCGGCTGATCCGCGTGGGCGCTGACTTCACGGCCTATCTGTCGCCGGATGGCACGAACTGGAATCAGTTCGGTGCCACGCAGAATGCGCCGCAATTCCCGGCTCAGTTGCTCATGGGCGTGGGCGCTGTCTCCCACATCGATGGCACGGCCACCACCGCAGAGTTCGCCGAGTTCGGCAGCACCTCTCCGCTGCTCAATCTCGAGCCCGCCGGCAGCAATATGGTCATTCGATGGGACGGCTCCGGCCAGTTGCAGTACACCGACTCGCTCCCGTCCGCGAGTTGGACGCCGGTTCCGGACGCGACCAGTCCCTTCACGGTGGCTAAAGATCAGGCGCACCGTTACTATCGTGTCCAGCAGGTATTCCCCATGCCGACGCCATAGTGGCAGCCGCAAAAAATGAATCGCGAAAACCGGGGCTTCGGCCCCGGTTTTTTTTATGGGAGGCGGGCGCTCCCGCGAGCCACACCGCTGCAACTGCCTCAGCGCGAAAACGAGATAAGGCCGGTTTGCGGGCCCGGTATCGCATGATCGGCCAGGTCTGCCCAGGCGCGGTCGCTTTGGCCCCACGCGAAATATCGCCCCTTCCGCGCCGGTGGCATCGGCATCTTCTGTGGTGCGATTAATCCAAGAATCGGAATGCTGCTCAGCCGATCCCACCCATTCATCTCGTCCCAGCGCCGCAATGACGGCCGAAACGTGTCGACAACAGGCCCGCTCGCGCGAACGTCTCGCCCGATCGTCAACGGTCGCGGTTGAGGATTCTGCGTGTCGTATCGGATCGTCGGCCCTGCTTCCATGTAAGTCGCTGCGCGGCTCACAAGATCCGCATTGACTGTCTCATCCGCGCCATTAGCCGCTCCTGCTGCGCATAGAACCGCGGTCAGTACCAACCATTTCTGTTTCATAATCGGCTCCTTTCCTTGATCGCCCCGCCCAGGTTAGACAAGGCCGACCCCCGATTCGTTCCCGTTGAGCGCACATCGTGTATTTTGCGAGAGCACCGATCGGGAATACAAATCGCAAACCCAGGTTGCGATTTGACCATGCTCGACCGATGCGCGGGTGGAGTTGATTCAGAACTCGGTTCAATTCACGAAGCCCATCCTGCCGCGCCGGACCCCGGCGCATCCGGTTGATGTCAGCCATGAAGTGATGGTTGCCGCCGCGCTCAGCGCGGTCGCGGCTTGAGATCAATGGAATTCGGATCAGCTGGAGCGCCGGAAAGAAGGCGAAGCTGCAAGCCTTCGTGGAGAGACTCCACGCGAACTGGCCGACGGACCGCGATTGCATGGCGCCGGCCACGGGAGGAAAGTTGATTGCGCTTAGCCTTCGTCGTAGAAGTCCGTTTTTTGGGGTTTGGGTTTTGAGGTTTGGGATTTACTCCACCCGTGTCCCCAGTTCTGGTGACTGGTCGGAGGCAGACGTTCCGGTAACGTAGCGCCGTGTTGGCCGTGGTTCTCATGCGCGGCCTGTGTGTGAAAAAGCCGGACCTGTTGTCCGGCTTTTCGTTTTCTCCGAGCAATGTTTTCATATGAAATCCCACTCGGTCCTCTCCACATTGTGCGCATTCGGTGTCCTGCTTGCGGCCTCCATCGATGCAGCGCCGACACGCCCCCTCATCGAGTCGCGGCGCCTGCAGGCCGTAGAGTCAGCCGCCCCGAAGGTGCTGGTCCTCGCTTTCGCCGATCGCGATGACGCGGCGCCTCCATCCCAAAATACCAATGACTACCGCGTCAATGGAGCGCCGCCCCTGCGCGTTGGACGTTTTTCGGCCACGCTGTACGAAGATCGATGTGCCGATTGGAACGCGCAGCGGTATCCGCAGGTGATCGGCCATCGCATCTACTTGTTTCACGACATCAATCTCGCGGAGGGCCTGTCTATTCGGGTTCGTTTTCCAGATGGCGAAACGAATTTTCCGTTCCACGCCTCGGATTTTATTTGCGAATCGTTCAAGGTGAATCAGGCCGGTTATGGCCGCCTCGATGGACGCCGGGCTGCGTTCTTTGCGCCATGGTATGGCGATGCAGGCGCCCCGACCAACAGCGACTTACCCGAGGTTGCCCTTTGCGACGCCGCGACCGGACGCCAGCTTCAATCGATCGCCCTCGCGCAAGTGCCGTTCGACGCTCGCTCGGGCGGCCCCGCCTGGCGCATCGATCTCGCATCCATAACGAACGAGGGCCAATATTTCCTTAAGATGCCCGGAGTGGGCTGCAGCTTTGCTTTCGGTTTTGGTGACAAATGGGCGCACCACGCATTCTACGCCCACCTGAAGGGCTTCTACCACGAGCGCTGCGGGAGCGCGCTGACGAGCCCATTCACAGATTGGGAGCGCGCCGTTTGCCACACCAACGCCGAGGTGACCGATGCGCGTCCGCCTGATTTCATCAAGGACCATGGAGCTCGCCGCATCGCTCGATCCGGCGGTCATCATGATGCGGGAGATTTCGACATTCGTTTGTCCCACACGCTGGTCGCCGGCTGGCTGCTGAACGCGTATGAGCTGTTTCCCTCCAAATTCACCGATGGCCAGCTCGATATTCCCGAAAGCAGCAACGGCATCCCGGATTTGCTGGATGAGGCGTTATACAGCATCCGGGCATGGGAGGATTTGCAGGAGGAAGACGGCGGCATTCGGGCGGGCTTCGAGGCCGATCGGCACCCGACCTACGGCGAGGTGACCGCGGCCACGGACAAGCTTGTTTACCGAACTTACGCGCGAAACGGACACACCACTCTGGCGGGCGCGGCGTTGATGGCCTATGCGGCGCGGCTCGTTCAGCCCTTTGATCAGGTGCGCAGCTCCGCTTTGTTGACTCGCTCCAAACGGGCCTGGGCATTCTATCAACAACATCGCGCAGATCCGGCCTACACCTGGTCGCGCGGGGCGCTCCTCTTCGCATCATGCCAGCTTTATGCAGCCACCGGAGGCGAAGATTTCCACACTATCTTCAAGGAGCAGGCCCGCTACTTCTTCGGCCTCGATGGTCAAAAGCCCTCCTGGCCGGCCGAGTATCACGGCGTCTACTTCAACCTGGAAACCATCGAGAAAGGCGCAGCGTTCACGCATTACTTCGCGTCCTATCTGCTCCAGGAGAAGCTCCAGGCCGACCCGCTGATCCGCGACGCTGCCCGCGCCGCGATTTTGCGCAAGGCGAATGAGCAGCTTTCCAAACTGTCGGGAGAGGGCTTCGCCACGATTTCGACCGGAAGCTGGGGCGCATCGACCGGCGTCGGCCGATATGGCGATTTCCTTATCCACGCCTGGCGCCTCACGGGTGACGTAAAGTATCGCGATGCCGCGGGTAGGCTCGCCGATTGGGCGCTCGGCGCCAACCCCGCCGGGTGGTGCTTCACCAGCGGCCTTGGCTCGCGGCCGCCCAACAATCCGCTGCAGCTCGATTCGTATCCATACCTGGTGAAAGGACAGGGCGCCGCGCCCGGTCTTGTCATCTACGGCATTACAGATCCGCCTGGCGCCGGCGGTTATATCAAGGCGGTGACTCAGCACATGCATCCATCGATGGAACAGCTTCCGCCCGCCCGGCGTATAACGGATGGCTGGTCGGTCGTCGCTCAAAACGAGTTCACCGTCTGGGAAACGATGGCCCCGAACGCTTTCCTCCACGCCTGCCTGGCCCCAGACCGACCGCTCAAAGGCCGTCTGGCGCCTTGGCCAAAACCGATGCGTTTTCAATGATTATCGCGCTGGTTGCATATCCCACGCCAAAAACCTCCTGAGGCGCCATTGCGCGCAGTCGTAACGCCGGCGGCTGCACGACTTATTCCGGAGCGACCGGCAGCAAGACATCACCTAGCTACGGAAACTCGGATTATTGGCTGCTGAAGCTCGATTCCGCCGGCAATACGGTATGGGAACGGGCGCTCGGCGGCAGCGGATATGATTCAAGACAAACACATCGGCCGATTCCGCCGTCATCGCGATTGTTCCGTCGGCTGCGTCGGAGGCTCGCTATTACAGAGCGCGCGTTATTCCGTGAGCCGCGGCGCGCCGGGCTGCGGCCCATCGGTTTATTTTTCCAATCCCCCGCGGCCCGGATGCAGTCCGAACTGAATCAACTTTTCCCGCATCCTTAGTCGCGTGACGCCGAGCCATCGGGCGGCTTTGGCCTGATTGCCGTCGGCCAGCTTAATGGCTTGCGTAAACAGTTCAGGCTCCAGTTCGGCGATCATTTTTGCGTACGCCCCCTCTTCCTCACCTCGCTGCGCCCGCCCCAGAAGCTCCGAAACGTACGCCGAATGGCTCTGATGAGCTGCTGCCGCCGGTTTGGGAGCCGTGGACAAAACCTGTGTTACATGCTGCAAGCTTACGCCGAATGGGCGCGCCAAAAGCATCGCCCGCCGGACCGCGTTTTCCAGCTCGCGGATATTTCCCGGCCACTTCTGATTTTGCAGGTAAGCGATCGCCTCCGGTTCCATCGATGGATTCTCGATCCCAAGTTCCTTCGCATAACGGCGGACAAAGAACCGCGCGAGTTCAGGAATGTCATCGCTCCGCTCATTGAGCGGCGGAAGAGTAATTGTGACCACGCTGAGCCGGTAAAAAAGATCCTCCCGAAACTCCTTCTCCTCGATCGCCGCATCCAGGTTGCGGTGCGTTGCCGCCAGCACGCGCACATCGATCCGGATCAGCTCATCGCCACCGACACGCTGAAAACATTGTTCCTGCAGCACTCGCAGCAACTTCGCCTGCGTGTTGGAAGAAAGATCTCCAATCTCGTCGAGAAAGATCGTTCCGCCATTGGCTTGCTCAAACCGGCCGATCCGCCGGGATTGCGCCCCGGTAAAGCTGCCCCGTTCGTGACCGAAGAGTTCGCTTTCCAGAAGGGTGTCCGGGATGGCGGCGCAGTTTACAGCGATGAACGGTTTGTCGGCGCGGTCGCTGTGCTGATAAATAGCCCGCGCGACGAGCTCCTTTCCCGTGCCTGTCGCCCCGCGGATCAGGACCGTAACCGGAGTGGCCGCCACGCGCCCAATCTCCTTGTAAATCCCCTGCATGATCCGGCTGCTGCCGATAATCGCGCGCTGCGCCATGCGTCCGTTCCCGATTTCAACCGGCTCGGACATGCGGCGCGAACTGGCCAGGGCTGAAGTAGCCAGGTCGAGCAGTTCATCCGCCTCAAATGGCTTAACCAGATACTCGCACGCGCCAAGCTTCATCGCTTCAATCGCCGTTTCGGTTGTGCCATGCGCTGTCATCATGATGATTGGCAGCTTCGGCTTCGCGGTATGGAGGCGGGCAATCAGATCCATCCCGCTCAGGCCCGGCAGCTTCAGGTCCGTAATAACCAGATCGCAGGCCCGCTGCTGCGCCTCCCTGAGCCCCTCGTCCCCGCGCCGTGAGAGCGTCACAGTATAGCCTTCGTCCTCCAGCACTTTTTGCAGCGCCGAGGCCGTGCTCCGGTCATCTTCGATCAACAGGATGTTCGCTTGCATCTTTGTCCACTGCCGGGAGCACAACCTCGAAGGTCGTTCCCTGATTTAATTTCGTTTCGTACCGCACCAGGCCGCCATGCTTTTCGACAATACGCGCCGATATCGCCAGTCCCAATCCCGTTCCTTCGTCCTTCGTCGTGAAGAACGGATCGAAGAGCCGTGTTTGAACCTCCGGCGGAATCCCTTTGCCTGTATCGGTCACGCTCAGAACGACCGCCGGCCGGTTGCGTCCATTAAACTCCGCCATCGAGCGGCTCAAGCCTAACGTAATTGCGCCGTTCCGGCCGATGCTCTCAGCCGAATTCTTTACGAAATTGATAAGCACCTGCTTCATTTGGTTTACATCTGCGTATACCGAAGCCGGCTCGTGCGTCTCGACTTTCAGATCGATCGCATCTTTCTCCAATTGCGGCTGCAGCAGAGTGTGCGCTTCCTTCAGGATTTGGCTCGCCTGCACCCTCGTCAGGTTCGGATTCGAAGGGCGCGCAAACTGGAGAAAGCCCTGCACGATCCCTTCCAGCCGATTGATTTCGCTCCCAATCACGGAAGCATCCTCGTTCTCCGCAACCGCTGGCACGGCCTTTCGCAGGCTAAATAAACGGAACTTGATTGCCGTCAGTGGATTCCTGATCTCATGCGCCACCCCTGAGGCGAGAACCCCCAGCGAAGCGAGCTTCTCCTGTCGTTCGATGATGATCCTGCTCTCGTTCAAACCAATCCGCAACGGTCTGATCATTCCGCGATAAACCAGGACTACCAGAATGAATGCGAGAACCAATATCATTCCGGAGGAAGCCATCAGCAGCCGCTGGTGACTGACGAGCGTTTGCTGTGTTCCTCGCAGAAACTCACTGAACCCGTCCCGCTGTAACACAACCAGATCGTTGCAGAGTGGAAACAGGCCGCTGGAGATCTCGCGCACCCGCTTATACGTTCCTTCGAAGGAACGCGCGGTGATCTCCACGTTCGTCGACGTGAGCACCGTCACTGCATTGGTGCGATAAAGTCCAAACATCGTTTCAATCTGTTTTAAGATTCCGAGCTGCTTCGAAACGTCCGCCGTTTTCAACAGCTCAAGATTCGCCATCTCGGAAAGAAGCACTCGATTTTTTGCGACCCAGGCCTGCAATTCCGCCGAGTCGTTGAGAAACGCATCGCGGAATGTCGGGTCATGCGAGGTGCCGAATTGAAGAAGATTATCGTTGAGCGCGCGGAGGGCGCCCCGCAAATGCACCCCAAGATAAAAGCTCTCGCTTTTCGTCGCGGCGTGCTCTTTTTGCAGATGGTCGAGCTGGTCCCAAAGGCTGTGCGTCATCCATGCGATCAGGATTGAGCCGCACACCACCACCACGGCGAAGCCGAGCACTCGCACCTTTACCTGGGGAATCAACCGAGTGATACGCCCCAGACCACCCGTGGAATAGTTTGTTCCATCTTTCATCGTCTTCGATCCATCCATCTTGCTTCAAAGCCCGGCCAGTCATCAAAATCACCGCTTTCCATTCTGATGGCACGCTTCATGCCACTGTGAGTAACCGCGAAGCGCAATTAATGTATGAAGCAGCGAATATTAATCGTCGATGACGATGCATCAGTCAGGCAATCTTTAAAGAGGGTCCTGGAGGATTCCGGCTATTCCGTTCTGCTGGCCGTCGATGGCGAGGCCGCTGAAGCAAAATTGAGCAGTCCCGCCATCGATCTGTTGATCGTCGATTTGAACATGCCCAATAGGGACGGCTGGGATGTGTTGGACGACGCCAGGGTCAAATGTCCGCTCGTCCCGATCGTCGTCATTACCGGTATGGCCGATCAGCTTGCCACGTTGAGTATTGCCGGCGCCGCCGCTCTCATAAAGAAGCCCGTCGATCCCCTATTGCTGTTGCAAAAAATAGAAAAATTGCTGTCCGAAACTCCCGAGGAGCGTTTGCTCAGGATCAATCGACCTCTGGAAATAGAGCCACCCCACCGGTTCGATTTCGCGCTATGAATCCGGACAATGAATTCCTCCAGTCAGGCCCGCCTCCATCACCGGAGCTTTTCAAGGTCTTCCTCGGCTATTCCGACCTTGGGCACGAAAGGATTGGCCGGAATTGTTGCGAAAAACTTTCATTCGGCCTTGGCCTCGCCGGTCGAATCATCGTAACCGAATGGAAATTTCAGATGCTCGCCTCTCCGGCGTTGATGGAAATGGCTGTCGAGGAAGCAACGGCGGCCGATATACTCATCTTTGCCACCAGCGCGAGAGAAGGTTTGCCTCGGTATTCTCAGGCTTTGCTGGAACGTTGCTTCACGCCCGCCCATTCGGCGCGCCGAATCCTCGTCCTCGGGCTCAGCAACCCCGAATGGAATGTCGAGTGGTCCTGCGTCGAGTGCTCCCGGGTGGAAGCGCAAGCGATGGCTCATGGGATCGGAATTCCCCCGCGCAGTGGCGAGCAGGAAGAGAGCGATAAGTTTTGGCTCACCACCGCCCGGCATTTGGTGGACAATCGGTTATCTCAGGCATTCGCTCCCCCGTCGATGGACATCGTCAACGCCCCACCGGCGACAGAATCAACAAACCCCATTTTCACATGCGTTTAGTGACAGTATCCAACAGGCTGCCATTCACGGTTTCGATTAAGAATGGCTGCGCTCAATTTGACGTTAGCTCGGGCGGCTTAACCACGGGGCTTTGGAGCTATCTCGAACGCGCGGCAAACGATCCCGCCAAGGCATTCGAGTTTTTGTGGCTGGGGTGGCCTGGAACCAGCGTCGAACCGGCGCTTACTCAGGAGGTTCAGACCCACGCGGAAAGATTCCGCGCCGCCCCAGTCCATTTATCCGAGGATGTCGCCGATCGTTTCTATCACGGTTTCTGCAACAAAACCCTTTGGCCGCTTTTCCACTATGTGCCAAGCCTGGCGCGCTATGAAGAGGCCTATTGGCGGGATTACCAGCACGTTAACCAGGTCTACGCCGATGCCTTGCTCAAAGTGCTTCGTCCCGATGATGTGCTGTGGGTGCATGACTACCAGTTGATGCTGCTGCCGGCGCTCATTCGCAAACAGTTTCCTGAAATGCCGATCGGTTTCTTTCTCCATATCCCGTTCCCCTCCTACGAAGTCTTTCGCCTCCTGCCGAGAGCCTGGCGCGCGGAGTTGATCGAAGGAGTGCTCGGAGCCAGCCTCGTCGGCTTTCATACCCACGATTACGCCCGCGATTTCCTTACCTCCGTCCTGCGAACCGCCGGATATGAACACCAGCTCGGGAGCATCAGTTTGCGCGATCGCGTTGTGAAAGTGGACACTTTCCCGATGGGAATCGACTTCGAGCGCTTCTCCCAGGCCGCGGCAGCGCCAGAGACGGAGACGCGGGCGGCTGAATTGAAAAGCAAATGTGCCGGGCAGAAGGTGATTTTTTCGGTGGACCGTCTCGATTACACCAAAGGCTTGATAGATCGCCTGCGGGGTTACGAGCTGTTTCTGAAGAGCCATCCCGAGTGGCATGGAAAAGTCACCTTCATCTTTTCGGTCGCTCCTTCCCGCATCGGCGTCGAAAGCTATCAGGCGATGAAGCAGGAGCTGGAACAAACGGTTGGCAGGATTGTCGGCGCATACGGAAACGTTCAATGGACACCGCTCATTTACCAGTACCGTAATCTGTCGTTCGATGACATCGTGGCGATGTATCGCTATTGCGATGTCGCTCTCATCACTCCGTTGCGCGATGGAATGAATCTGGTCGCCAAGGAATTCGTCGCCTCACGGCCGGATTGCACCGGCGTTCTCATTCTGAGCGAGATGGCCGGCGCGGCAAAAGAAATGGGCGAAGCGCTCATTATTAATCCGTTTCACGCGGATGATTTTGCCCGCACCTTGCACCAGGCTTTGATCATGCCAGTCGAGGAGCAGATCCGCCGCAACCAGGTGCTTCAGGAACGGCTGCGTCGTTACGATGTCAATCGCTGGGCCGAGGATTTCGTCCAATCCATGCTGGTTTCGCAGAAGACCGAAGCCGCGCGGCGCACCCGAACCCTAACCGGGAGAATTCAGGCCACGCTGACCCAGCAGTATCGATCGTCCTCGCGCCGCGCCCTGCTGCTGGATTACGACGGCACCCTCGTTCCTTTCGCGGAGACTCCGCGGTCGGCGCCGCCGGATAGGGAGCTAATTGCATTAATCAAGGCTCTGGCCGGAGATCCGGCGAACGAAGTATCCATTGTCAGCGGCAGACCCCGTTCCGATCTCGAGGAATGGTTTGGCTCGCTGCCAATCGCTCTCATAGCCGAGCACGGCATGTGGCTGCGGAACCGGGGCGAAGACTGGCGCCTCTTGAAGGTCGCGCCGATGGACTGGAAGGATCGCGTGCGGCCTATTCTTCAGTTATATGTCGACCGTTTGCCAGGTGCTTTGCTTGAGGAAAAGGAATATTCCCTCGCATGGCACTACCGAAAAGCTGATCCCGAGCAGGCTTCATTGCGCGCCCAGGAGCTCAGCGACGATCTATCCGGCTACACGCGGAACATTGACGTCCAGGTGCTCGAAGGCAACAAGGTCATTGAGGTGCGGAACACAGGCGTCAGCAAGGGCACCGCCGCCCTGGAGTGGTTGCGGGGCAAAGCTCCACAATTCATTTTAGGCATCGGGGATGACTGGACGGATGAAGATCTGTTCCGCGCTCTGCCGCCTGAAGCCTATTCGGTGCGCGTGGGAGTTGCCAAGACAGCCGCCCGCTTTCACCTGAGCAGTCACGCCACCGTCAGGCGCTTGCTCCGGGAATTGAGCGAATCCTCCCGGCCTTTGCATGTTTCCGGCACGCAGCGGCAGGCCATCGCCACCCAGCAACTCGCCCCGGCGATTTCTCGGGCGTGAGGCGCTCAATGGAGGATCACAAAGGCGTTAATATTTCGCGTCAGGGGGGCAGGGCGCTTGAAAATGCATTTACCATCTGACCTGCAGGCGGCTGTCACCCGGCGAACACCGGTCCCGTATACGTTTAAATCATGCGGCAAGGAGAATTCATACATGCCGGACGAGCCCGTGTTACCGCTCCATCATGAACTCATAAAGATTTGGCAGACACTTCTGCATGTCGAAGTGGTCTCCATCAACGAGAGCTTTTTTCGTTTGGGTGGAGATCCGCAGACAATTCCAGCCATGTTGATGGAAGTTAAGCGCGCCACTAATAATGTCGTAGCCCCCGCGGACTTCCTGAAAGACCCCACCATAAGCGGATTGACACGCATCATCCTCAATCGCGCCTGTTCGGGCGGGCTCTTCGTTCCGATCCAGAATGGGAAAAGTCGCGATCCGTTTTACTTTTTCCACGGCGATATCCTCGGAGGTGGATTTTATTCGAAACGGCTTGCATCCTTCCTTGGCGACGAACAGCCATTCCACATATCGCCTCCCATCGAATTTGCCGAGACCGAGCTTCCGCGTGTCGAGGAACTCGCTGCAAAAAAAAGGCGGGCTTTGCAGGCGCTGCAGCCGCACGGCCCGTATGTTTTGGGAGGATTCTGCGTCGGCGCCGTGATGGCCTACGAAGTAGCCCGCCAATTGGAGGCGGCCGGCAACGAGGTCTGCACCGTCGTCATGATCGAGCCTGAAATCGGGGATGTGCTGGCCCGTTCCCACTTGCGGTTTGTCGACCATATCGCCGCCCGAAGCCGCCGCCCGCGCGAAAAAGTGGACGTTTTCATGCATGGGCTGCAAAAGATCGAGCGTTTGCGAAACGTCTGGCATGGCTCCTGGTATCAAAAAGTGACTTTTGTGGTTAACAATGCGAAACGGCTATTGCTGTCGAAAAATGGCGGCGCAAACCCATTCTGCCGCGGGTTTGAAAACCGCACCGATGAGGCCACAAACGGTGATTGGAGACTTGCCATGTATAATTGGGTGCTGACCAATTACGCGCCAAAACCGTACAAAGGCCGGGTAACGATGCTGCTTACAAAGCAGCACCTCGAGCAGGCGCCGTTTATTCTAAAGCAGTGGAAGAAAGTGGCCCCGCAAATTCAGGTGGAGATGATTCCCGGAACCCACCTCAGTTGCATCACCACTCACCTCGCCGATATTGGCGCCAAAATTCGTGCTGAGATCGATATCGCCCGGTCCGCGGCGCTGATGGCCATCTCCGCAATCGGCAGCGAGCCCTGGGTGAGTTTTTAAACATGGTGGCCGTTGTCGCGCTGCGACAACGTGTCCCCGTCTTTAGGACTTGGATTATCAGCTATGTTCAAAGTTCGATGTTCGCCTGGGCACCGGACCGGTTGAGACGCTTGAAACCACCGGTGGAATATTTTGTTCCAGCTTTCACTTTGCATAAATCGTTCATTTAACTCCAAGTCGTTGCAAACCCATCACATGGGTTTAAGTCCCCTTCGTTGGCGCGACACATGCAGGAAATGGGTTCATGAGCGAGGGAGCGCTAAACTTGTCTATGTGGCTCATCGACGATGATGAGAATGAGCACCGGTTCGTGCAACACAGTATCCGTCATTCCAGGATTGATGTTTCGCTTCGATGTTTTGCTTCCGCAATTGAAGCGAGGCAGGAGTTACAATCGCCACGGTGCGAGTTGCCCGACCTCATTGTCTGCGACTTGAACATGCCCGGATTATCGGGTGATGCGTTCCTTTGTTGGCTGCGCGGCGCAAAGAAATCTTCGATACCCGTGGTGATTCGTTCCACTTCCGATTTGGAAAATGATATTCGGATTGCCTACGAAAGCGGCGGGAACGCCTTTGTACAGAAGGGCATGAGCCTTGAGGAAATCGATTACAGCGTCGGCCACATCGCCGAGTTCGGTGTGATGTTGAAGCGCGGTCGCGAGCCCGCTGCACTGTGCGCGGATGATCGCGCTCCGCACCTGCCGTTGCATCAGGCATCCGTGGATTAGTTCAACTTGCCCCGCATTCAATCTTGTTGAGGCAAGGGCTTGCCGCGCCGAAGGGTGTGCCAAGGCGGTTGGAGATGGAACTGCCGCAGGCCAGCGCCGAGGTCAGCGTGGAAAATTAGCAGCCGCCGCTTCATGATTTTAGCGATGGCAACATCACTTGTCGCCAAATCAGGCTGGAGGTGAATCCCGAGAGGGGATACGGTTGAGCATGCGTTGCCTCGTTGTGGAAGATGAGCCCAAGGTCGCCGAGTACATCGCGCGGGGTTTTAGGGAGGAGCGCTTCACGGTGGACGTAGCCAGCGATGGCGCCATTGCTTTGGATCTTACCACCAAATTCAGCTACGACCTGATGATTCTGGATTTGATGCTGCCTCAAATGAGCGGCAGCGAGCTTCTGCAGCGGGTGCGGCAACGAGGTTCATCCACCCCCGTCCTTGTGCTCACCGCGAAGCACAGCACCGCGGACAAGGTGCGACACTTCGAGGCCGGCGCCGACGATTACCTTACCAAGCCCTTCGCGTTCGCGGAGCTTCTCGTCCGTAGCAAAGCCCTCCTGCGCCGCGGGCCTGCTGCTCGGGAGAGCGTCCTCCGTCTCGCTGATTTGGAGATCGACAGGCTTAGCCAGCAGGTCCGCCGCGCTGGCAAACGCATCGAACTCACATCCAAGGAATACGCTCTGCTCGAATTCCTGATGGCCAATAGCGGCCGAATTCTCTCTCGCACCATGATCATCGAACACGTGTGGGATCAAAGCTTTCAGCGGCTTACCAACATTGTGGACGTTTACGTGCGCCATTTGCGCTCCAAAGTGGACGATCCATTCCCGACCAAGCTGATTCGTACGATTCGCGGATCGGGCTATTGCATCGGTGACGAGCCTGCTCCGTGAATTTGCGGTCTCTCAAATTTCGTCTTAGCCTTTGGCACGCATCTTGGCTGACGGTCGCGCTCATCGCGGTGGCGCTTTTCATCTACACCGGCCTTCAGCACTATCTTGAGCGGGAGCTCAAGACGTTGCTCGCCCGCAGAGCGCAACGCGCGTCGAGCATCATACTGCGCTCAGCCGGAGATTGGGGCCTTGTCGTGCGCGATATTCACGAGTTTTTTTCTCCCGAGGCGAACAATCGCTACATCCAAATTTCCAGCGGCACTAATATTCTCTATGAGTCTGGTCCGCCCACAGAGGAGGGCTTTGACCCCGCGCAGGTGTCAGCCTCCCGCTCCCAAGGGGCGCGTCGCGCGCTGCCGGACGGTAACATCGTTTTCGTGGCGTCGGTTCAAACCAATATTGCTGGCACGCCAATTCTGATTGAGTTTGGCGCTTCCACCGAGCAGATCCAAACTACGGTGCGCGAGTGGGTAACGGTGGCTTTGATCGGGCTTGGACTGATGCTGCCCATCGCGCTTGCGGGAGGATATTTGCTCGTCCGGCGCGCGCTTCATCCCGTCGACCAGATGATCGCCACCGCGAGCAGGATCAGCGCCCGCGCCACCGAGGAGCGTCTGCCAATCCCGAAAACGGGAGATGAAATTCAGCGTCTTGCCGAGTCGCTCAACGCAATCATCGACAGGCTTGATCAAGCCCTCCAGCATTCACAGCGCTTCCAGGCCGACGCCTCCCATGAGCTTAGGACTCCTCTCATGATTGTACAGGCTGACCTCGAAGCGCTGCGCGAAAAGGTGGAGGACCAGGAGGTCCGTTCTCTCGCCGGCAGCGCCCTTGAGGCGATCGGTCGCCTGAAAGCCATCATTGATGATCTCTTCGCGCTGACGCGGCTCGACGCTGGAGAAGCCCAGGAGTGGGCGCCCGTTGATCTGGCCGCTCTGCTGGTAACGACCGTGGAGCAGATGTCGCTTCTGGCGCAGGATAAAGGCATTTCCATTTCACTGCGAGCCCCAGCGCCCGTTGTGGTGCGCGGAGATCGCTCGCGCCTGCAACAGATTATTGTGAATCTCCTCGATAATTCACTCAAATACACCGCAGTGGCTGGCAGGATCACGGCTGAGGTGAGCCTCCAGGGGCGACATGCCGTGCTCGAAATCTCCGACACCGGCATTGGAATCTCTCCTCAGGCAATATCCCACATTTTCGAGCGTTTCTATCGCGCCGATTCCGCTCGGTCGCGGGAGCACGGGGGGGGCGGGCTCGGCCTCGCCATCGTGGAGGCCATGGCGAAAGCCCATGGCGGCACCGTTGAAGCTCGCAGTGAGGAAGGCGTTGGCTCGCGCTTCATCGTTCGCATTCCTTTGGACAAGGAAGAAGCCGGGCAGTGAACTCTGCCCGGCTTCCGGGCAACCAAACAGGGTTGCCCCCCGTGTCCGGCTCACCAGGTGCTACTGACCGATCCCGCAGGTGACGAGCCGGTAAAAACGCGCCGGCCCAGCCGGCGTGAACGGAACTCCATTCAGCGCCGCCGACGCAGTCCAAGTCGGATTCGACGTAATCTCCGGCGTTTCTTGCAGGCAGAACGCTCCGTTCCAGCTAATCGTGATCTGCCCGGTCCCGCTGTTGCGGGCGATTGAAACAGTCGGACCAGCAGGCGCGCTATCTATCAGCGCGATCAGCTGGATGCTTAGCACCGCGTCCGAGCTGTTGGTTCCGCTCTGATGCAGTTCCACTGCCAGGATATTCGGGCCGCTTTGCAGCGTGGGCGTGTTCATGAATTCAAATCCATCCGCTGGATGGGAATCGCCTGTTTCCGGCGCGGTCGTCGCATCGGTCGAGTAAGTTACCGGTCCGGGAGTGGCAATTCGGATACGTGAAGCTTCCGTCCCGTTCACATAAAACACAGCTCCGTCGTCGACCACGCCGCGCCACGCCAGCGCCGAGGTGCCGGGCGGAAACGCATAATCAAATGCCGCTCGGAAATAGACGGTCCTGGGACCAGCCATATTCTCGGGCGTCAATGTAAACGTCCGCAGCTCATACCCCGAGGGCACAATCTCCGCCGCCCCGCTGCTCAACCCGGCGAGCCCGCTTGCCCAGAGCGAATCGTCATAGGAATTGCTCGTCCAAGTCTCCGCGCTCCGATCTGTTCCGGACTGATCATAACGCCACATCATTAGGTCGTCCGGCCGAAGAACGACCGTCGCGGCGAGCATTCCCCGGCTCCCGGGGGCTGCTGGGTTTGGCGTCTCCGCGTTGTCGGTCACATTGGCGCTGATTGTATAACCCTGCCCGTCTGCGCGGGGCTCCACCGTCGTCAGAATCACATTGGTGCCATTTGTCACCATGGCGCTGGCAATCGTCAGCGCTCCTCCTCCGCCCGCGAGCTGGATTTGATACCGGCTCATATCGTTGCCGGTCGCTAGCGAGATGGTGTCCGTAAAATACAGGACGAAGTTCGTCAGGTCCGTGTCCCCAATCGCGCGAACGAAAACAGGCGCGTTGGTGTCGGCCAGCACGGCAAGGGCGGCTCCGTCGCTTACCACCCCGCCGCTGTTCACCGTGTTGCTCACTCGAACGCGATATACCCCGCTGTCGGATGGAAGCGCGTTGTTGATAGTTAAACTGGTCGTGGTCGCGCCGATGATGTCTGAGCCATCGCGTGTCCATTGATAAGTCAATGGTTCAGCGCCGGTCGCGACCACGATAAAAGTATGAGTGCCCCGCTCCGCGATCGTGGCGCCCTGTGGCTGCTGCGTGATCGCCGGCGGGCCTGAGGGGAGTTGCGGCACCGTCGCCCGGGCGCCAAGCGCCATCATGATATCCGAGCTCGTCGTCGCGTTTTGATGTACCTCCACTGCGAGCAGGTTGGCCCCGCTGTGCAGGTTCGTCAGCAGCACCGTCAACGGGCCATCCAGGTTGTGCACGGGATCCCCATTGCCCTGCGCCGTCGCCAGAGTGGTGCTGGTCACAGCCCCCGCGGGCATGCGAATCCGCAGCGCTTCCAGGCCGTTCACATGGATTACCGCGCCGTCGTCGACAGCGCCATTAAACTCCACCAATGCCACCGTGCCAGTGCCATTCCACTGAAACGCCGTTCGAAAGTAGGTCGCAACGTCCGTCGACGACGGCGCAGCCAGCGTGCTCGTGTTGATCACATACGCTGGATCGCTCAAGCTCTCTCCAGTTGCAGTCGAGAACCCGTTATACCCAATCGCCCAACTGCTGTCGTCGAAGCCTGAATCTTGCCATCCCGCCGGCGCGACCGCCTCCATATAATGCCACTCATGAGTCGGATCGGTTGACACAGCAGGAGTGGAGGGAAACTGGTGCAGCGGAACCATTCCTCCAGAAGGAGCAATGACATTTCTTCCCGCCGAGGCGTCAGTCACGCTGACTACGGTGACTTTATAATTCGCGCCTGCCGTGAGCCCCGGCACATTGAGCGTCACGTTCGTCCGATCCGCGCTCAAGAGCGCTTCCAGCGGCACGAGTACATCCCCGGGATTGTCCACATTTTCGATCGTATAATTGAATTCCTCCTCTGCCGATGGCTGGTCAACTGCTTCTGAAAATGTCACCAGGACTGTCGAGATGTCGCGTTCGTAGGCGATCACGACTGAGGGGGGCGTCGTGTCGGCGATGACAGAAAGCGTCGCCGTCGCAGTTGTTTTCATGTCCGGCAAATCATTCGCCAGTTCGGCGTAGTATCCGCCGTTGTGCGCCGTCGTTACTCCCGTCAGAATCAAGGTGTCATTCGTCTGGTCCAGGAGGGGAGATCCATCCTTAAACCACTGAATTCGCGGATCTCCCGTGGCCGCGAAATGGAACATCGCAGTCGCTCCTTCATTGGTGGTAACATTCTGCGGCTGCTGTGTAATCTCGATCGGCGACGCGGGGGCCGTGTAGGTGACAATCAGCATCGGCCGATCGGTGACAGTCGTGTATTCTGATGAGGCGAAATCGTATCCATCCGTTCCGCTCACGATATTAATCACCCACCCATAGTTCTGGGCCGCGCCTGTAAACCAGGCTGTCACGCTCGCTGTCACATCATTCGTTAGGCTGAAAGGCACCGTGCCGTTTGGCACAAAGGTGGCATCGGCTGTCGATACCGCCTCGACGTCGTCCGGGTCGATGCCCGTTACCATCGAGTCCCAGGTGGACGATTCCTCCCATGGAATCAGCATTCGATACAGGCCATAAGTCGAGCCGCTTTGCGAATTGGCGGTTACAGACCGAGTGACGAGATGCGCCGAGACGATTGTCGCGGTTGGCGGTATTTGTCCCGGATTGGTCCCAAAGAGATCCGAAAACCTGATCAATGCATCGATCGGGAAACTTGCATCGGCTCCGTCAGCGCTCACCTCGATTTCATCTCCATGATTCGTCGTGGGCGATGCGCCGCGCAAATAGGTGTCTGCTGTGGTGCCATTCACACCCTCCTGAAAGACAGCCACCGCGCCATGAGCTCCGAATGCGGCGGAGAGCCCGAACGTTACTATTAACTGACATAGTCCTTTCATACGCGTCTTCCTCTTCACACTTACACACTTATTCAGGCGCTGACGGGGACGCCTGCTTGAACACGTGGGATTGATGCGAATGTGCAAGTCCTTCCACGGATCCGTCAAAGACCTGAACAGATTTTAATCTTTGTTTAATTTGCCATTGGCCTCCATTTCGTTGCCCGCTTCAGGTTCGGGATCGTTGTTTAACGCGTTTCACGCGGAGTCGCCGCGTGTTTCGACTTCGAAGACTGTTCCCGGGGCGTAAGGGCGCCTGGCCTCTGGCGAAGTGGGGCCGGCCACAGCCCTTTGCCGCCTTTGCGTCATGGCAGGGCGTTGCTGCCGCAAACGCCTCCTCTGCGTCAGCACCCGCTGCGGCCACCTGCCCGCGCTTGCGCGACGGGTCGGGAGATTGCCTTGCGGGTCGTGTGCGGCTTTTCGAACGGCGGGGCAGGGTTGTAACTCATGCTGCGCTGGTTCTCCTTCGGATCCCTTCCAGCGCCGCCCCTTCGATCAGGTTAAAATGGCCCAGTCTTGCGGTTTTGATCCACAATGGCGGCAATAATGACGAGAAATCCCGCCAGCCGGATCGCGTAGACATACGGCGCGAACTCGTTGTCTGGATTTGCAAATATCAGCACGACGCGCTCCACTGCGTGCCGGGGATCCCGCTCCGCACCTGCCGTTGCATCAGGCATCCGTGGATTACTTCAACTTGCCCCGCATTCAATCTTTTTGACCCCCGGGGAGAAACGAGGTGAAACGAACCTTGTTTTCCAGCCGGCCATTTCGGATTATATCGTCTTGAATGGGCTGTGCTCGGCGTGATCGAGTTCTAAGGATTCTTGCCCATCCGCGGTTAAAAAATGATACAAAAATCCAAACCTCTGTCCCGTCGCGCAAAAGGGGCCAAAGTGCGCCGCCGTTCCGCCACAACCGCGAAAATTACCGTTGTCGTTCCGGTGTTGAACGAGTCCCGCACCATCAGCAACGTCGTGAAGTTTGCCCTTCGCAATCCGCGCGTCGCTGAAGTGCTGGTGATCGACGACGGCTCAATTGACAGCACTCCGGAACGCGCCGAGCGCGCCGGCGCGCGGGTCGTCACCAGTTCATTCCTTGGCAAAGGCGCTTCCATGGAAGACGGACTTCAAGCGGCAAAGACCGAATTCATTCTTTATCTGGACGGCGACCTGCGCGGCCTGCGCTGCGATTTGATCCGGCGGATGATGCGGCCGCTGTTGAGTGACAAGGCCGATTTTGTAAAAGCGCGGTTCGCGCGCACGGGTGGGCGAGTCACCGTGCTCACAGCCAAGCCGCTGCTCCGAACCTATTTCCCGGAGCTCGCTGACTTCGCCCAGCCGCTGGGAGGAATCATTGCGGTTCGGCGCAGCTTGTTGCAGCAGCTTCGTTTCGAGAATGACTACGGCGTTGACGTCGGCTTGCTGATCGATGCGGCGGCCGCGCGCGCGCGCATCGTCGAGGTCGACATTGGCCGGATCAAGCACGATAGCCAGTCGCTGAAATCGCTCGGCGAAATGGCGACCCAGGTCGCCCGCACCATCCTCGAACGCGCCGGCGAATGGGGGCGACTGCGCGTGGGCCATGTGCGCGCGGCCAAGGAGCGGGATCGCGTCCACCGCGCCGATTTCCGGCACGCGCTCAACATGTTGAGGCAGGCCGAAAAACTCGCGCTCATAGACATGGACGGAACACTGCTCAACGGCCGATTTGTCCTGGAACTGGCTCATCGAACCGAGCGCATGGAAGCGCTCAACCCCCTGCTGGATAACCACACTCTGGATGCAGTTGCCCGCACCAAACGCATCGGCGCCATCTTTGCCGGCGTGTCCAAAGTCACGATTGAACGCGTTGCTCGGGAGATGCCCCTCATGCCCGGAGCAGTCGAGACTGTGGTGGGTTTGCGCAAGGCTGGTTACCTCGTCGGCGTCGTCACGGACAGTTACCGTATGGCTGCCGAAACAGTCCGGCGCCGCGTCTTCGCTGATTTTACCATCAGCCACGTCATGAAATTCCATCGCGAGAAAGCCACCGGGCGCCTCACCTTGTCTCCTGCCATGCGCCATCCAAAAGGATGCAGCCAGCACCGGCTCTGCAAGCTCAATGTTCTCCGCCACCTTCTGGACGAAGTGGGAATCAGATCCGAACGCGTCCTTGCCGTGGGTGACAGCGAAAACGATGTGTGCCTCCTTCGAGCGGCCGGAACTTCCGTGGCCTTCCAGCCCAAAAGTGCCGCAGTCCGGGATGCCGCCGGGCATGTGATTGAGGACGACCTGCGGGGGATTCTTCAACTGCTGGGTCTGCCCGTATCGTCTCGAGCGGAAATCCGCGCGATCACTCCGGACGAATCGGAAAGCAGCTCATGATGGCCGGATTTACAGGGGAAGCATCCGAATACGAGTGGATTTCTCCCCGCTTTCATCATTGGTTAATTGGCAGCGCAGTGGCTTCTGCCCCCTTGTTCACCTGTCGCAGCGAAAACGCGCCCCGATCATACTTGCACTCGTAGCGGCATTCGAATGTCGCTGCTGTCAGCGTTCCTTCGTAGCGGTAGATTCCTCCCGCCAACTCGCCAAGGTCAGCTTCACCCACGAGCTGAATCTGTTCCGCCACCTTTTCAAATCGGAGATCCACCGTGTAACACACGCGCATGATTTTTCCATACCGCGCCCGGACATAAGCGCGAAACTCGTTCGCTGCCACAGTTTTCAGCAGGCAGCGCAATGCGCCATGGTGTCGGTTCACGTCACTGCGCCACTCTCCAAGCCAGTGGCTCTCCTCCGCGCTCCTATGCGAATTGCGCCAGGCCTGTTCAAATTCGGAACAGTTGCTCGTGACCGCTGCTAACGTATGGGAAATCCCCCGCAGAATGTTGCTCATGCTCGAACCTCCATTGTCGCCCCGCTAAAACTTACCCGCAGGGCGAGCGCGGTCAACATCGGCAGATTAACCCGCCTGGTCTGAGCTTGCATACGCTGCTTCCGCCCGCAGCAAATCATGCAGCGTTACGAGGCCGAGTAGCCTTCCATCATGGCTGTCCACCAGCAGTACCACCCGGCTCGTGGACTCGATGAGCAGCCGTTGCACATCCGCAATGCAGGTGGCTGGTGCTGTTGTGGGTATGCGCTGCACGGCAGGGATCGTGTTGAGGCGCGCGGCATTCTCCGCTTCGGCTCTCGCCAGGACCCCGGTGGGACAATTGCCTTCCAGCACTGGAAAATAGCGGTAGGGGTGGGAGCGAAGAGCTTCGGCGATATTCACGGTGGAAAGATCTTCGATCACCGCAGGATGAAAGTTCGCGATGGCTGATACAGGCATCTGAAGCCAGCTCCGCAAGTCCCGTGGTGGTATGACGTGCGCGAGCCTGTGACCGTCCTGCGCCAGGATGGCTTCGTAGAAACTATGCTTGGTCATGCGGCGGCTGATCGCCTGGCTGACGAGCGCGGCCACCATCAGCGCCGGCACCAGGGCGAACTCATGCGTCATTTCGAAAACAATGAGAATTCCGGTAACCGGCGCGCGCACCACCGCTCCCAGGCAGGCGCTCATCCCTACGGCGGCGAGCAGAATCTGGTCAGTCGTGGTGAAATGCAGCGCCAAACCGAAAAGGCCGGATAACACCACCCCGCACATGCCGCCCAGAAAAAGCGTGGGCGAGAAAATGCCGCCGCAGCCGCCAAATCCATAGCAGGTGAAGGTGCCGACGAACTTCGCAACCAATAAAATCGCAGCCAGTCGTAGTGGGAAGCTTTCGGTAAGCGCGGCGGAAAGATCCTGATACCCGAGGCTGAAAACACCCAGGCTGCCCGTGCCTATGAAAACCGCGCTGCCAAGCGCCCAGCAGATTACACCGCCGAGCGCGGGCCTTATCCACGGCGGCAGGCGTCCGAAACCCTTTCGCCGCGCGCGCAAGCCGAGGGTCAGCTTTTGAAACAGCACTCCCACCACGCTCGCCGTCGCAGCCACCACCGGCGTTAACAAATAAGCGGGCCAGGCGAAAGATTCCACCCTGCCGAGCTGGAAGGCCGGCTGCCTGCCGACCAGCCCATGGACGACAAACGCGCCAATCACCGAGGCCAGCAACACGCTGCCGAGAAAGCGGCTGTTCAAATCTTCGATGATCTCCTCCAGGACAAATGTGATCGCCGCCAGCGGCGTATTAAAGGCCCCTGCCAGTCCAGCCGCCGCGCCGGCCGCCGCAGCTCGGCGGCGGTTCTGCTTGGGCTCGCCCAGCACACCCGCAAGCTGTGAGGCGACTCCACCCGCAAGCTGCACGCTCGGTCCTTCTCGCCCGAGGCTCGCGCCGCCCCCTATGCTTAAGACGCCAGCTACAAATTTCACCCACACCACGCGCCACCGGACAAAACCGAAGTCCTTCCAAAAGGCAACTTTGAGCTGTGGGATCCCGCTTCCGGCCGCCTCGCCACAAAATGAATTCAGCAGCCAGCCAACGATGAGCGAGGTGCCGACGATCATGCCGAACGAACCGAGGACGAAGGTCAGCCGCGACTGTTTCGCAAGCGCGACGTAGCTGTGCTCATAAACAAAATTAATCGCCTGTTGAAATGCCACTGCCGCCACCCCAGCGCCCAGGCCATACACGCACGTGGTAATGATGGTGCGGGTGTTCGCCGGGAGTTTGTCTCGAAAAGGTAAGGTCAGCATGAGGCGCAGAGCTCCCGGTTTATTGGGAATGCCCGCCTTTGCCCGCGCGGTTCTGGTCTGCGATCGCCGCAATGATGACCAGGAAGGCGGCCAGGCGGATCATGTAAATATAGTGCTTAAACTCGTTGTCGGGGCTCGCCAAAATCAGCACCACCCGTTCAATCGTCAGAAGAAAGAAGGCCGCTCCAAATAGAAGGAATAGCCGGATTCTGGTGCTCCGCCAGAACCGGACAAAGCACACCCCAATCAGTCCGAATGCCACCGCAATACCGCCGGAAAGGGCCGCGTTTACAATTTCACCTTGATTCATCGCGTCATCCCTTCGTGTTTGCTTGTTAGCGCGACCAGCAGGATAAGCGCTCCGATCAGATTGGCAAAATTCCGACATATCATCAGGTCGATGTGCGGCAGTACAATTAAATCAACGAACAGAATTATGTTCGCAATGGCAAAGCACAGGAATGCGATGCTGCTTCTCAGGGCGAGCCTTGACGGCGTGTGGCAATGCTTGCGCAGCAGCAGCGCGAAGCAGAGCAGGCTGGTCAATGCGCAGAGTCCGTATACAAAAAAGCCCATTCTCAATCCTTCCGCTTGAGCCGAAAAGCCTCCGTAAACTCCTTTAGGGCGTAATCGGTCGGCGAGGGCGCGTAGATCATTTCCACGATTCTGTGTCTGCTCGACTTGTAGGTGCCGCTCAAGCTCGAAATTGCGCGCGCCAGCTCTTCCGTCCGAGGCTGGTAGCGATACACCAGCGGCTGGGCTGTTCGCGAGAAAATGCCGGCGCTCGTCAGGTATTCGAGGCGTTCCGCCACCACGGCCGGGCTCGTTCGAACAATGTTGTAAACATCGTCTACCGACCATTCTCGATCGGGGAGCGCGCTCACGAGCAAAAGCACCTCCAGCAAATCCAGGGAACGAATGTGCTTCTCCACAAACTGGCTCACCTCAACTGGGATGGTGGACTCCATTGGCCGCGTGAAACTACTTAAGACACGAGACGCCTGTCAAAGTTTGAAACCTGAATCGTGACTCGCTCATCAATCAATGGAGTGCTTTTTCAGCCGCTCAGCGCAGCAGCCAGAAAAACAAAATTGCCACGCTGGTTGGCAATAGCGCTCCCAAGATCAATCCAAGCGGGTTGATTCCCTCGTCTCCAAACGCTTTCGCGTTCTGCAGCGCCCCAACACCGCCGGATTTGGCGCATTCGCAATCACCGTTAACCCTCCGCCCGTTACGGCACCCCGCCACGAGCGCGTATTTCAGTTCATCCGGATTGCCCTCCACCAGCGAGCCAAGATACGTCAGCGCCGGGGGCTTAGGGGTCGGTCTTGGTCACTTAACATTTGTCATGCGGCGGATTTTAGCTCTGCGATTCTGTGGCGAATAGCGCGTTAAGCGCCGCCCGGCGGATAATTGGAATGCATAAGAAACTAGTTAGTGGCAGGCATAGTTAGTAGTCACTAGCGCGTGCGCTCTTCGGGTAACCGGTGAAGATTGGATCAAAAATGTTTATTCCAACTATTGACAGCATTCGAACTTGTCTTTATCAAACGCGGAGAACGCACGACTCCCAGGTTGCAATAACGATTTGAGCTTCCATGCGGCTTTTGGCCGGTTAGCTCGTCGCGCCGCGGCCTGGTTAGTCTCAATCCGATAACCGCATGAGAACATACCAGACTGTATCCTCGCGCCTTCTCGCGCTCGTATTTGCCGGTTGCATGGCGTGGCGAGCCGCCGCCGCGGACTCCTGTCCCCTTTACCCGATTGCGCTCGCGGCGCAGAGAATAACCAATGCGGCGCCGGGCGATGTGATCGCGGATATCTTAAACGGAGCGCAGGCTGGGAACTTCGGCTGGCTTACCTGGGCGGGAAGCCCGAACGAGCCAACGTTGGTCAAAAGCCTCACCGGGCCAGACAGCGCCACCTATGTAAATCCCGACGCGTCCCAGGATCACCAGGTCTCGATCGGGGACTGGGTGCAGGGAAAGCCGGGCGTATCCAACGCCAAGGCTGTTCGTGACGCGCTCGATGCCCTGAAGCAAATCGACATCACGGTTCCGATATGGAATCAGACGCGAGGCAGCGGTGCGAGTGCGGCGTACAGGGTTTCCGGGTTCGCGCGGATTCGGCTGTTGAGCTACCAGTTGCCGGGCCAGAATCGCATCTCAGCCCGCTATCTCGGCGCGGCCAATTGCGGGCAGGTGAACCAGGCGCCGGTCGTTGATGCCGGCCAGGATTTAACGGTGGTCTTGCCCTCCTCCGCCACGCTTTCAGGGACGGCTTCGGATGACGGGGCGCCTGCCGGATCCTCGCTGGCGCTCCTTTGGACGCAGGTCAGCGGACCGGCTGCCGCTTCAATTTCATCGCCCCAGAGCGCGACTACGGCCGTGAGCTTCTCCGAGGCGGGAACCTACATCTTCCGCTTGACCGCCACGGACGGCGCGCTAGCGACGTTCGACGAGGTTGTTGTGGTGGTGAACCGCCCCAATCAGGCTCCGATCGCGTTCTCGCAGGGAGTAACGAACAGAGAGGATACCACTCTCAGCATTCAGTTGACGGGCAGCGATTCCGAAGGAAGCAATCTGGTGTTCTACGTCGTGACGACGCCGGCGCATGGCATGCTGGTGGGTGATCCTCCGTTCGTTCAATATACGCCGCTCGCCGATTACAACGGATCCGACAGCTTTACCTTTAAGGTTTCTGACGGACAGCTTGAGTCATCGATCGCCACAGTCACCATCACCAACCTGCCTGTGAACGACGCGCCAATCGCGGCTTCTGATGAGATCAGCACACAGGAAGATAGCCCCGTGACGTTCACGTTCAGCGGCTCGGACGTGGATGGAGACGCGTTAACCTTTCAAGTGCTGCAGCAGCCTGCGCATGGCTCGCTTGTGATCACGGCCACGAATGCCACTTACCACCCGGCCACCAATTATCACGGCCCGGATAGCTTCATCTACGCTGCATCCGATGGGCAGACGTCGTCCGCTCCGGCGCTTGTCTCGATCGATGTGATTTCCGTCGACGACGCGCCAACGGTGGATGCGGGGCCGGATCAAATCATCAGTCTGCCCACGGTTGCCACGACCGTAACCGGCACCGTGATCGACGACGATTTCACCGGCACCTTCATTTCGTCGGAGTGGACGCTGGTGAGCGGTCCGGCGGCTGTGAGCTTCACGGATGCAACGGCGGTCGGAACCACGGTTACGTTCGCCAGCAACGGCGTTTATGTGCTGCGTTTAACGGCCACGGACTCTTTGCTGACCAGTTCCGACGATGTAACTGTAACGGTTAACGCGCCGCCCTTCGTCAGCGCCGGAGCGAGTCAGCTCGTCACATTGCCGGCCAGCGCACCGCTCTCTGGAGCGGTTTCAGATGACGGATTGCCGGTCAATCAGCTCAGCTCGTTATGGACGGCGAGCGGGCCGGGTGCCGTCGTGTTTGGCGATCCAACGCTCGCGAATACGACGGCTGCCTTCAGTGAAAGCGGGGTCTATACCCTCACGCTGGTGGCTGACGACACGCTGGCGAAATCATCGAACAGCACCACCGTAGTTGTGAACCGGGCTCCGCTGGTCGATGCCGGCTCCGCCCAGTTGATCACGAATCTCTTCACCACGCTGGCGGGTACCGCCCATGACGACGGATTTCCCTCGAACGTTTTGAATCTGACGTGGACGAAGGTCAGCGGCCCCGGCGACGTGACTTTTGCCACCAACGCGCCGAACACCCCAGTCGCATTCTCCACGAACGGCGTGTATGTGCTTCGGCTCACGGCTGACGATCTCGTGTCGCAGGCAAGCAGCGACGTCACAATCTACATTAATGCCGCTCCGATCGTTGCCGCCGGCGCCGACCAGACAATCATCCTGGGCCAAACCACGCGCTTGCTGGGCGCTTATTCGGACGATGGGATGCCCTCGGGCGTGACGCTGCATTGGCAGGTGGTGAGCGGGCCGGGAATTGCCTCGCTTGACGATCCCTACGCCGCCCAAACTGATGTGGCGTTCAACACGGCGGGCGTGTACGTCCTCCGCCTCACCGCCGACGATTCGCAATTGCAGGGCTTCGATGAGCTGGCCATTACCGTCGTTCCGCCCAACAAGCCGCCGATCGTCTCGGCGGGCTCGAGCCAAATTGTTAATTTCCCTGGGAGCGTTTCCCTCCAAGGAACGGCCGCGGACGATGGGTTGCCCGAGGGAAGCGTCCTTGCAGTGAACTGGTCCAAGCTGACCGGCCCCGGCGCCGTGATATTTGGAACTGCCAGCGCGAACGACACCACGGCCGCTTTCGACGCGCCTGGAGTTTATGTGCTCGCCTTCGCCGCGAACGATTCAGACCTCAGCTCCACGGGCTACGTCGCGATCACCGTGAATGACGCTCCGCATGTGAATGCCGGCGCCGATCAAATCACCACCCTTTCGAACCAGCTAACGCTCCACGGGGTGGTTTCCGATGACGGCCTCCCGTTCGGGATAACGAACGTTTCCTGGTCCAAAGTGAGCGGGCCGGGAACGGTTCTCTTCCTGAGCCCGACCTTGGCGGAAACCGCGGTGCGTTTCGGCGCGGTCGGCGAGTATGTGCTGCGGCTCAGCGCCACGGATTCAAATTCCATCAGCAGCGACGACGTGTCCATCTCCGTGCGCCCGGATGGAGCGAATATGCCGCCGCTTGTCAGCGCGGGATCCAGCCAGGTGATCGCGCTCACGAATGTTGCCGCGCTGCAGGGCAGCGTAACCGACGATGGGCTCCCGTACGGAACGCCGTTGGCGATCACGTGGTCCGTGGTGAGCGGGCCGGGCAGCGTGACCTTCGCGAATAGCAACGCGCCGGCAACCTCGGCGGCGTTTTCCGTCAGCGGCGTTTACGTGCTGCAATTGACCGCCAATGATTCGGAATTCACCCGCAGCGCGCAGGTCGCCATCTCGATCTACATCCAGAATCAACCGCCCGCCGTAAGCGCTGGCGCCGACCAGACGGTCATTCGCGGACCGGTCACACTCGCCGGCAGCGCTTCTGATGACGGGTTCCCGACCAATCATAGCCTCACCGTGGGGTGGCAAAAGATCAGCGGACCCGGCGTGGCCTCGATCGAGCATACCAACAGCGCCGTCACGGCGGTGACCTTTAGCGAATCTGGCGTCTATGTATTTCGCTTTACTGCCAGCGACGGAGAGCTGGCCAGCAGCGCCGATGTCACGATTACGGTTACCGGCAATCAGCCGCCCATCGCCTACGCGGGCGCGGATCAAGTAATTGATCTGGTGGTGGCGGGTGGTGGAGGCGCGTCAACCACGACGTATCCGACGCAGACCGATGCCTGGCGTTATGCCCCCAGCCAGCCTGGCCTGAGCGGACTATATGGGAACGTTTGCTGCACGCCGCGCGTTTATCCTTCCGGTCTTTCGTGGAGCGGGACCTATTTGTTCCTCGGCGGCGGTTTCCTGAACGCAAATGGGGTCAGGGTGCAAAGCATTGCGCGTTGGGACGGGTGCAGCTATTCGTCTTTGACCGATTCTGTGGTGGGATTCGTGTCCGATTCATCGGCCATTGCCCCCATCACAGCCCGCGGCAACGCCGCATTTGCCTGCGGCGGGTTTCTCAAGGATTTGGATCATAACGGATTCCTTGATTTTACCGCGCGCTGGACGGGCAGCAACTGGACATCCTGGGAATTCCGCATCGCGAGCAGCTCGGTATCGGGGCGGGCCATGGCCTCTGACGCGAACGCGGTCTACTTTGGCGGCCAATTCAAGTTTCAAACATCCAGCGTGCCAACGGCTCCCGTGAGCATGAATCTTGCGAAGTGGGATGGCACGAACTGGGTCGCGCTCGGCAAGGGCATCAAGGACATTCGTGACGATGACAGCCGCAACTCGATTCAATTCGCCGTCGTTACGGCCATAGCCATAGCGGCGAATGGCGACGTTTATGCCGGCGGCAGTTTCGTGACGCAAACGGCCACCGGCCTGGCCACGAATCTCGCCAGGTGGACGGGCTCTCAATGGGAGGTGGTGGACAACCGTCTCGCCGGCTGCGTTGGATTCAATTGCGCATCGTCGGTTGCCGCCCTCGCGTTCGCAACGAACGGTGATTTGATCGTGGGCGGGAACTTTACCCAGGCCGGCTCGCTGACGGTCAATCATGTCGCCCGCTGGGACGGAACAAATTGGTTCGCGTATGGCAGCGGGTTCAATTCCACCGTGAACGCGCTGACAATCCGCGGCTCGGACGTATTCGCCGGCGGCAACTTCACGGTATCGGGCAGCAGCAATGTCTCGCGGGTGGCCCGGTTTAACGGAACGAGCTGGGTCAGCCTGAGCAACGGAGTAAATAGCAGCGTGGCCGCGCTCGCGACCACGCCCAGCGGAGTTTACATGGGAGGCGATTTCAGCGCCGCCGGATTGCAGGTGGCTAATGCCATCACCAAGTGGGGGGTGAACGAGATCGCCACTGTTAATGGGCCCTCTCCAATTTCGGTCCAGACTTCGGACCCCTCCGGCGCGTCTGTCACCGTTGTGCTGCAGGTCAAGCATCCATGCGGCTCGCCGCTCACTCTCACCTGGAATGTCGATGGGGGCGCGGCGGAATTCACGAATGTCGTGAGCGGCGCCGTCAATTTCACCAGTGCATCCTTCACCAATTTCTATTCGGCAGGCGTTCACACGCTCCTCGTCACAATCGCGGATGGACAGAATCCGGCCATTACCTTCTCGACCACGGTGACGGTGCTCACGCCCGCGACCCTTCAGTTGGCCGGCGCAATCACGGACGACGGTCTGCCCTCGCTGGCCAGCCTCACCGCCCTGTGGCAGGAGATGTCTGGCCCGCCCAACGCGTCCTTCGCAAACCCCGCTTTGACCAACACGACGGCGAGCTTCACGGCAATTGGCACGTACGTGCTGCGATTGACGGGCAACGATTCGGAACTGCAAAGCTCCGATGATGTGACCATCACGGTTCGCGCCGCGGGAAATCCAAACCGGCCTCCCACGGTCGTCGCGGGCGAGAACCAGGACATCACGGTTGCCGATGCCGCCGCGTTGAACGGAGTGGTCTTTGACGATGGATTGCCCAGCAATAAGGTCTCGATCGCCTGGTCGAAGTTGAGCGGCCCTGGAGCCGTTTCGTTTAATTCGCCGACCTCCGCTGTGACCTCTGCGACATTTAGCGCGGGCGGAACTTATATTCTTCGGCTGACCGCGAACGACGGCGAATTCAGCAGCTACGCGGACCTGACGGTGAGCGTCAGCTCCATTACCAATCAGCCGCCGGTAGTCAGCGCCGGAGCGGATCAGTCCGTCGTCGCGGGCTTCCCCGCGCGGCTGGACGGCGCCGTAAGCGACGATGGTTTGCCCTACGGCACATTGACCTCTTCCTGGAGCGAGCAATCGGGTCCCGGCACCGTGTTGTTCCGGGTGCAGAATGGCATAATCTACGCCACCTTCGGAGATCCGGGCGAATACGTCCTGCGCTTGACCGCCAATGACGGCAAGGCTACCGCCTTCGATGAGGTCGCCGTAACCGTTTACGCGGCCAGCGAGGCTCCATCCGTAGTCATCGCGTCGCCGCTGGACAGCGCGGCAATTACAAGCCCAACTGTTGTTACCGGCACGGTGAGCAGTTCGATCCTTCAGGGCTGGTCGCTGCAATATCGGCTGAAGCCCGGCGGCGATGATCTCAGCACTGAGGGTTGGGCAGTTCTCACCACTGGAACGGTAGCCATCGCCGACGCGCCGGTGGGCACCTTCGATCCCACGCTGCTCCTCAACGGTATTTACGAGCTAAAGCTCGCCGCAGCTGATCTCGCCGGTCGCCACGTTGAGACGGAGCCGATCACGCTCGTCGTGGATCGAAACATGAAGGTGGGCAATTTCACCTTGTCCTTCAATGATCTTACCATCCCTGTCGCTGGAATCCCGATCCAGGTCATCCGCACCTACGATTCCCGGGACAAACGCCAGGGCGACTTCGGTATCGGCTGGACACTGCAAATAAATGATATCAGGTTGCAGAAGAATCGCCACCAAGGACGCGCCTGGGATCAAAGCTCCACCGGCGGTCTGCTCCCCAGTTACTTCATCGAGACTCCGAAGCAGAGAATGGTCACCATCACTTTCCCGGACAACAAGGTGTACAAATTCCGGGCAGCTTTGAGCCCGGCTTCGCAGTTTGGCGTTCCGCTCATTTATCCGCGCATGACCTACGAGCCAATGGCAAATACCTATGGCTCGTTGACTCCGGTATTCTTCAACTGGCGAAGCGGCGAGCGCACTGTGGATGACCAGCTTGTTTGGGGAGGTGACGTTCCCGGCCGTGCTGACTTCATCAGCTACGAGTTGCTGGTTGATCCGCCTCCCGGCCCGGCCGACAATATTCTCTTCAATCCCGACATCTTCGAATTCCGAACGGTCGAGGGCTACACCTATGTCATCAGCGAGACAAATGGCATGCGCAGCATGACCGATCCGAACGGAAACACGATGCTGGTGACAACAAACGGGTTGACTTGGACGAACGCGACTGGGGCTGCGAGCCTTAGCGTCGCGTTTCTGCGCGATCCGCTTGGCCGCATCACAAACATTGTGGACGCGCTGGGCCATGCCATGAGCTATCGTTATGACACAAATGGCAATCTGGTCACCTTCACGGACCGAGAGGGCGGCACAAACGGATTTAGCTACACGCCTCAACATCAATTGCTCGCCGTTGCCGACGCCCGAGGCGTCGAATCTGTTCGCAATGACTATGACGCCGATGGCCGGCTTATCAGGAACATCGATGCGAACGGCCAGGCAATCACTTACACCCACGATGTTGACCATCGGCTGGACATCGTGACCAACCGGCTGGGATACGTAACAATTAGCGAATACGACGAGCGTGGAAATGTGGTGCAGATTAGGGATGCAAATGGTGCGGTGACGGCAAAATCCTATGACGCGAACGATAATTTGATTTCGGAAGTTGATCCGCTCGGCAGGACAAACAGCTTTGCCTATGACAGCGTGGATAATCGCATCAGCGCAACCGATCCGATTGGGAACACGATCCGCCTCACTTATAACAACCGAAGGCGGATCACGAGCGCGACCGATCCGCGCGGGAATACAGTCACGAACGTCTTTGATTCGCAAGGCAACCTGATCGTCAGCGTTGATCCACGCGGCCGCTCCACGCATTTTTTAATGGATGAGCAGGGCCGTCTCGTCGCCAAGACAAACGCGCTGGGCCACGTGACTCAATTTGCCTACGACCCGGTCGGTCATCTCACCAACGAAATGGATCCTCAAGGCCACGCGGTGGAATATCAGTTTGATGCGAATGGCCAGCGCGTTTCTATCACCACCATGCGCTCCACGCTGGGCGTGGAGCAACGGTTGACTTTAACTTATCGATACGACTCGCTTGGAAGAGCCACCAACATAATCTTCCCGGACGGGTCCATGATCCGCAGCGAATATGACGCAAGGGGTTTGCCGATCGCCGGCGTTGATCAACTCGGCCGTCAGATGCGGTGCGAATACGACGCTTACGGGCATCGAATCGCTCTGGTTTACCCCGACAACAAATCGGAAAACTTCATTTATGACGCGGAGGGTCGCGTCACTGCGGTCACAAATAGAGCCGGGCGCGTTACCTCCTTTCGCTACGATCCAATGGGGCGCTTGATTGAGACCATTCATCCGGATGGAGCGTCGACAACGAATTATTTCGATCCTGCCGGACAGCTTTTCGCTCAAAGCGACGCTCTGGGCCGAACTTCCTTTTACGGCTATGACCTCGCTGGTCGATTTGCGGCGATGACCAACGCGCTGGGCGCTTTTAGCGAGAGCTTCTACGACGCGTCCGGAAACGTGATTCGAACGATCGATCCCTTGGGGCAAACCAACGCTTTTGTTTACGACGAATTCAACCGACCGTTCCAGGCCATCGGTTCCGATGGAGGTCGGCTGAGCGTTATTTTTGACGATCTCGGCCGCCAAATCGCGATTGCAGATTTCGCGACGAATCGCTCTTGGTTTGCCTATGATGAGCTCGGCCGGGTGCGGTTTGCGACGAATACCCTCGGGTTTGTTACTGAAACCGAATACAATGAAATCGGCCAAATTATCGCGAACCGCGACGCGAATGGCCGCCGGACTGAGTTTGAGTACGATGAAATGGGGCGGCTCGTTCGGACCCTGTTCGCGGATGGAAGCGAGCGGAAGACTTTCTACGATGCGGCTGGGCGACCGCGCATCGAGATCGATCAAAACGGCAAACCCACCGCCTTTGGATACGATGTTCTCGATCGCCTCATTGCTGTCACGAATGCTCTGGGCCAAGTCACTCGTTACGAATATGATGATTTGGGCCGAAAGTCCGCAGAAATCGACGCCAATCTTCACCGCACCAGTTTTGAATACGACGCTCTCGGCCGGCGGACCAGGCGCACGCTGCCGGATGGTACGTTCGAAACTTATGATTATGACCGCTCCGGTCGGCTGGCAAGTCGCACGGATTTTGGCGGATACACAACACTCTACCATTACGACCCGGTCGGTCGTTTGATCGAAAAGATACCAGACCCTCGCTTTGGACAGGCGCCCGTCGCCTTCGGGTACGATGCTCTTGGCCGGCGAACAAACATGGTGGATGCAAGTGGCGTCACAACGTACCTCTATGATCAGCGGAACCGTTTAGTCGCAAAAGCGACCCCGCAGGGTGCGCTTGCATACGGATACGATGCAAATGGGAACGTCAATTCGATTCAATCGTCCAATCCGAACGGGACATCGGTATTTTACGGGTATGACGCTCTCAATCGGCTCTCCCAGGTGAGTGGCGCTCACATAGGAGCTGCCAATTATACTTATGATCCTGTCGGCAATTTGCAGTCGTTTGCTCAGCCAAACGGTGTGACCAGTTTGTGCCAGTACGATGGTTTGAGCCGTCTGACCAATCTGTTTCTCGCCAAAGGCCTTCAGTCGGCTATAGGTAAATTCAGCTATGGGCTCGCTCCTGGGGGCAATCGCGTCAGTGCGGTTGAAGTGAGCTTCGGCTCCCCGGTCAACGCGCAGGCTTGGGGTGTCAGCCGGAGCTACAATTACGACGATCTGTACCGTTTGACGGGGGAGGCGGCTGGTGGATCCTTGGGTGGTTATTCTATGTCGTACGGCTACGATCCAGTGGGCAATCGGCTGTCGCTCGACTCAACTCTGCCGCTGGCGCCTTCTTCCACTTACGCTTACGACTCGAACGATCGCCTGCTGACCGACGCTTACGATGCCAGCGGAAACACGACCAACGCCGTGATGCGGGATGCGTATACCGGCGCTCAGACAGTGGTCTCGGATCGATATGACTTCGAGAATCGTTTGATTGAACGCCATACGACAATCAACTCTCAGCCCGCCACGATCTACATGACTTACGATGGCGATGGGAACCGGGTCAGAAAGGTGGTTGTTACGCCCACGAATTCAGTGGATGTCTCATACCTGGTTGATGGCGTAAACCCCACGGGCTACTCCCAGGTGCTTGAGGAGATCACGTCAGTCAACGGAAGTCCCGCCTCGGTCACCCGGGTTTACACGTATGGTCACCAGATTATTAATCAGGACCAGTGGTCGCAAGGCGGCGGGTGGACCGCGAGTTTTTACGGCATGGATGGTCATGGGAGCGTTCGGTTTCTGACGGATGTCAATGGTGCCGTCACGGATACGTATAGCTACGACGCGTTCGGGATTCTGATTGCGGCAAGTGGATCGACTCCGAATGTCTACCTCTTCGCTGGCGAGCAATTCGATCCGGATCTGAACTTGTATTACCTGCGAGCGCGATACCATAACCCTGCCACTGGCCGTTTCTGGGGCATGGATACATTCGGCGGATTTGGCGAGGACCCTCGTAGCCTGCACAAATACGCGTACGCGCAGAACAATCCGGTTAACGCGATCGATCCCAGCGGCCATTTCTCCGTCGCCGAGCATCTGTTTGCCCAGAAGGTCGGGTTCATGGCGCGCGTCGCTTATTCGGCACTGTCCGGATCAATTGCCGGTCTCGCGGCGGCGACCGATGCGTACATCTCGATCACTGGAAATCGCAATTTCCAACCAGGCAACCCGGAACACGAGCGCTATTTGGCTACGTCGATTCGGAACAGCGCGCTCATTAGCGGAGGAATCGGCGCGAGCATTGGGTTTGTTTTCCCTGGAATGTCGCTTCAGGCGCAGACACTGGTTGCCGGAGTTGGCGTGAGCTTAGCGACAATCAGTTTGGGCCAGGCGGTTCTGGCGGATGACCCTCAGCCAGGGCTCATCCTTTTCCGCACATTGACTCTGGGCCTGTCGATTTATGGCTTCAACAAGGTTCAAGGTGCTTATGAAGATGCTCTCTTTGCCCAACGATCTCAATTAGCCAGGTTGATCAGGCTTCAGGGCCGTGTGGAGGAGATCTTGGAAACGGTCGATCTGGGTACTGGCAAGGCTCCATCAAGGACAGAGGCGATCGGACGCGCCCGCTGGGAGTTGGCGAACGGACGGCTAACGCAGAATCCTTCCGGCACCCGGGAGGGCGGGATTGACTTCGTCGATCCTGATCCGAGGATTGGGGCCGTGCAGCTCAAGGGGCCATTGCCCGCGGAGCGTCCGATCACGTCCCAGGATGTGGCAAACCTTGCTAAAGCAGTTTCGAAACCGAACGTTGGGCCGAAAACGAAAGTGGTGGATACCATGGGAATGACCCCAAGTCAGGTCAGCGAATTGAAACTCGCCATTCAGCTGCAGGCGAAGCCCGGCAGCCAGCCGATTATTTTCCTTGAGGATGCTGCGCCAGTCGCCCCGCCAGGACCGGGAATCTGGATGGCTCCTCCGATCATGACTTTGTTTCCGCCGCCTCAAGTGGAGCAGCAACCTCAGGAATGATTGAGTTTTATGGCCCATTCGACCGTCGTTCTGGATAACACTGCGGAAGACTTCAAAGATGCTGCGCTTCACGCTGTCGTGATCCTGCTGTGGCGGGTGTCTGAAACCAGCTTCGACCAAGCCAGCGATACCGACGCGGCCCTTCGGCAAATGCTCCAGGACTGGCGACAACAATGCAGCCGCTACGAGGGGACAGGCTGCATTGATATTGATACAGCAGTATTGTCCCGAAGCGAAGCTCATCGGAAGCGCTTCACTCAGCTGATTGATGCTACGGAAAGGTTCATAGCCCAGTTTGGAGATTCCATTCCACCCGAGGAGATTAATTCATTCATTTTGGAACCTCGCAAGCCGCTGTTCCGCTTTCATCCTACTGGAACGGCATCAGAAAGTCTTAAAAAGCTGCGGGCTCTCGTAAACTATAACGACTTATGACGGTGGGTCTGAGCCCGTCGCAATGTGCGAAGGCTGCCGCAAATGGGGAGATTAGTTGTTCTGGGCATGTCGGGCCCTGGCCGCTGCGGTGATCGCTCAGGGCTGATGGATCTATGCTGCCTGAAATCGCAGCCGCGCACGTCGCCCGCTCCCCGTTTTCGGTTTCGGGAGAAATTGTGGATTCCGCGCGCGCGGCTCTCTGCCGAGTCGCTGAAGATTCAGAGCTTCGGGAGGTATGGCGCGAAGACGCCGGTGAAGAGGAATGGCTCCAGACGGTGCATGAAATAATGGAGCAGCTTCAGCGCTCAAGCTAGCCGTTTCACATTTCCGACCCGTCCGGGTCTGATTCACGGTTTCGGTGCCAGGAATCAGAGTTGCCCCCCCTTCAATTTGGCTGCGAACGGATTCTGAAGAATACGTTGCTGCCCGGTGGACGGCCGCAGAACGTTTCATTCACCCCATTCAGCAATCGATTGCTCAGCACGGTCAACGCGTACCAATTCGTGCTGGCAAGGTTGGTTGAATACTCCGGGCTGACGCTCCAGCCATTCGTCCCCGTCGAGCGCAGAACCACCTCGCTGCCTGGAACGAGGCTCGTGATCCGCACCGTGGGCGGAGGCGGCGGGGTGGGGGCTACCGTCATGATTTGCCCGCCGAAGCCGTGAATGGAGCAAATGTAGGTGTAGTTCGACACGGCCATGGGAACGGTATAGGTGATGGTGCCTTGGGAGATGTTGTTGTTCTGCACCCCCGGGCTGTTGATGAAGAATGGGTGAATCGCGCTGGCGTTGACGGCAAAAGTGTACGTCTGCCCGCGGACCAGGGTGATGTTGGGGTTGGGCTGGTTGCCGTTGATGACGTAAAAGAAGCCGGGGGAGGTCACTGTAAAGTCCGCCGCGAACCCCGCCTGTGAGCAGAGCAACGAAACGAGCGCAGCTGCCAGGACGCGCGTCAATCGCAGGGCATTGAACAGAGTTGGTAGTCTTTGCGAGAATTGATTCAGATTCGATTTCGTTAAGGCGAAGTTCATGTTCTCAATGAGAGCTTCGGGGGTGTCCTTGAGTTCCCGATCATCGCTGGCCCTTTTGTCCATTCCCTGGCCCGAGATTCATCGAGGCGCGGTTCTGACCTCCGCCTGCGCTGCGTCTCTACGCCAGGGCGTCAGCCAAATGGCGCTGGCGAAACTTCTTTACGGGCCTCGGTTTGGCGAGCGCGAGAACCGACCGCTCCAACCGCAGAAGTTCGCCCACGCTCCATGCTTGGAATGGACAGCCTCGAGAGGTGTGCGGCGCATCCGCGTCGGCGATTTCGCTGATGTGGCCGAGACCGGCTTCGTCGAGATGCGCCAGCATCGGTGCCAGGAATTTCTCTCGCGCTTCCTGCTTCGCTTGATCGGTGTTATTTCCGACGCGAATCCAGGCTTCGACGAAAGCGCCGGCCAGCCACGGCCACACGGTGCCCTGATGATAAGCGCTGTCTCGCTCGTGAACGCCGCCCAGGTAGCGCGGCGCGTAAGCGGCTTCATCCGGCGCGAGGCTACGCAGCCCTAGCGGCGTCCACAGATGCGTTTCGATTTTCGCAACGATGCGGGCCGCCATGGCCCGCGGCAGGAGATTCAGCGGCAATCCGCCGATGGCGAAGATTTGATTGGGACGAAAGCTCGCGTCCACGCGCCCGGCGATGTGGTCGCAGTCGATGACATCGTAAAGACAGTGGCGTTCTTCATTCCAGAAGCGCGTTCGGAACGAGGCGGCGGCCTTGTTGAATTCGTCCTGCCACCGGGGCGAATAATGCGCGCCGATGTGCAAGGCGTTGATCCAGAGCGCGTTGACTTCAACGGGCTTTCCGACGCGGGGTGTTATTGTCCAATCGCCAATCCGCGCGTCCATCCAGGTGAGTTGCGAGCCGGGCACGCCGGACGCGAGCAAGCCGTCTTCGTCCTGCCGAATCCCAAAGCGGGTCCCGGCGGCATAGCCGCTCAGGATCGCTTCAACCGCGCCGAGCAGCGTCGCGTTGTCGGCCGCACCGATCTTCCGCTTCGCAGCCTCCAGGGCATTGAGCAAATCCTGGACGGCGATGATGAACCAGAGCGACGCGTCCACGGAGTTGTATTCAGGAGCTTCGCCCGAATCAGGAAACCGATTCGGCAGCATCCCTTCGCTGACATGCGCGCTCCAGGAGAGGAGAATGTTGAGCGCGTCGTCGAGCCGGCCGTTGGCGATGCAGAGTCCGCGCAACGCGATGAAAGTGTCGCGCCCCCAATCCGCGAACCACGGATAGCCCGCGATGATTGTTTTCCCGTGACGCCCGCGCGCGATGTAAGCCTCGGCTGCGCGTTCGATGGGCGACTTGAATCGGCTGCGACGCAGGCGCTCGCGGTCGCGAGACTCGAGCGCGTGTTCCTGGACGGAAGTCTCTCCTCCGCTGTTGTGAACTGATTCGAGGTCGGTCGTCAGAATCCAAACCGCCTCGCCGAATGAAAGCTCCCAAATGAAGACGCCCGGCGAAGCGAGATCCTCCATGCAGTCCAGGCCGCGCGCCTGCTCCTCTTCATAAACAAAGTTGCGATACCAAAACGGCTCGTGCGTGTAGATCCCATTTGAGACGGCGGTCACGGATGGCAAACCTTGATAAGGATTCCATGTAACATGGTCGGCATGGATGTGCGCGGCGAAATTGAAGCCAGGATTCTCGCGATGGAGCGAATGGTAATCCCGCCCTGACAAAAAGGGGCGGGCGAAAAGTTTCACGTTTCGCGCCTCATTCAAAAGACGCCACAGCACTGTGCAGACGCTCTTGCCTGTTTCGAGAAAGATTTCCTGCTCTAGTTCCGTTCCGTCCTCGCAGCGGAACCGCCACTTCGGCCATGGCTCGTGCGTAAACTCGACAATGCGCTTGGCGCCATCAGGCGAAATCACGTCGGGAGCGTAGCGTTGCGAAGTCAGAGCGAATTTGCCGTTCGGGGTTTCAATCCACACATCGAATCCGTTGACGAGCGCGATGCGGCCGGTCGGCGGCGTCGTGGCGGTGAGCAGCAGCGCGTGATAGCGGCGTGTTCGAACTCCGTTGGCGGTGCCGGACGCGAATCCTCCCAGGCCATCTGTTTCGAGCCATTCGTTGGTAGAGAGCAGTTTCATGGACTTAATCGTTCAGCGCGGAGTACGGGACGCCGCGCGCTTGAAAACGTTGCACGGTCGGCTTCATGGGCTCGGCAGGTGTCTTGGGAGTGTGGGATGGCGCGAAAAACTGGCGCTTGCGCGCCGCTTCGACGAGCGCTTGAAGATTCAGCGCGCGCGGCCCGGAGGGCTGATGAGATTCGGGTGTGGGTTTCATGCGGATTTGGTCGGCTTCGCTGACGACTCCTTACATCCGGCCTCACCATTGGACCATAGGCGTGGTAAACGGGATTTCCTGGCGATGCAGCATCAGCACGGTGAAGCCACAGGCGAACGTCACGCACGCCATGCCGAACAAAAGCCCATGATCGCCGAGGATCGAAAATCCGAGCCAGGTCATGTGGCTGAGAATCGCGGCGCCCATCGCGCCGGTGGCGAGAATGCCGCCCGCCCATTTCCAGCGTGGCAAGAGCAGGCCGATGGATGCCAGCAATTCCCAGATTCCCTGACCCCAACGCCACCATGGCTCGGTGTGCATTCTGGAAAAAATGTAAACGGATTCTTCCGCGCCGGTGAATTTGTAGAAGAGGGTTTCGAGCATAATGGCCGCGGCGATGATGCCGCACATCCAACTGACGACGCGCTGCCGGCGTGTGAGGCCATCTTCGCCGGAGAGCTCGGTTGATTGCGCTTCGATGGCGCGGAGTTGGGAGGGCGTGTAAATCTCAAAATCGTCGATGGTTTTCAGGTTGCCGATTGTTTTCATGTGAGGATGAAGTTTCGACATCTCAGGTCAGTTCTTTGCGACATCCCATGGCTTCGGTAACGAGCCGGCGCCTGAGGTGTTTAACCGGATGCGATAGATGCCGGTCTGCGCAGCAAGGTATAGACTGCGCCCATCCGCATCGCCCCAAGCCATGTTGTGAGGGTGTTCCGGCCCGCGCAGTGTTCCCAGATGTTTGCCTGTCGAATCGATAATCCAGAGTCCGCCTGGTCCACTCACGTACACGTTTCCCGCTTGATCGACTTTGATTCCATCAATCGCGTCCTCCCCTGGCGCATCCGTCATATCGAAGAAGAGCTCCCCCGTGCCGAGCGTCGCATCGGCGTTCACGGGATACCGGAATACCACCTTCTTTCTGTCCTCCCAGTTGCCGACGTAGAGGAACCTTTCGTCCGGAGAAAAGGCGAGGCCGTTCGGGCCGGTAAAATTGGTGCTGGCAAGCCGGATTTCGCCATTTTTCACGGAGTACACGCCGAAGTGCTGTTGTTCGCGGCGCGGGTCATCATGCGCCTTCGGCAACCCAAACGGCGGGTCGGTGAAGAACAGGGTTCCGTCGCTGCGATAGACGAGATCGTTGGGCGAGTTGAGTCGTTTGCCCTCGAAACGGTCGGCAAGCACGGTGGTGAGTCCGTTCTTTTCGATGCGAACTACGCGGCGATTGCCGTGCTGACAGATCGACAGCCGCCCTTGTCCGTCCAGCGTGAGGCCGTTCGACCCAGGCTGGCCGTACTCACCAATGTTCTCGCCCGCGTAGCCGGACTTGGTCATGTAGATCTGCGCGCCGCCATCGGGCGACAAGCGATAGATGACGTTGTTGTTCGGGTCTGAGAAAAGCAGGAAGCCGTCGCCTTCCGGCACCCACACCGGTCCTTCCGTGAAGGTGAAGCCGTCCGCCAATTTGAACATCTTCGTCCAGGGCGGAATGATTTGATCGAGGTCATTGTGCTTGCGCTCCACCTCCAGTTTCACCTCAAGCAGCCGCCGGATCTTGCTGGGCGCGTAAAAATCCAACGTCGCGCTGCGCACCCAGATGTAAGTGTCGGGGTGCGTCGAAATCGGTCCGTTGATTCCGAGCACGGCAATTTGAAATTCTTCGCCCGGCTTCGCATCACGAGTGAGCACCACCCGATTTGGCGCGTTCCAACCCGCCGCGACAGTGCCGCCATTCTGGCCGAGCACAAACGGTGTCTGACCATTCATGGAAATCTCGGCGTAATCGTCCACGACAATCTCAAACACAGCGGTCGAGCCCTTCGTGTCGAAGCCGCCAACTTTGTCGGGAATGGTGACGTTGAGGCGATACCAATTGAGTGAGAGCCGGCCATTGCCGCGCCGTTTCTCCAGCGAGTCAGCAGGGATGACTTCCCACTTCGAGTCATCGAAGTCTTTCGCCCGCGCATCCGGCATGAAGTCGTAGGTGCGATTCTTCGGTCCGCTCGCCTTCAAGTCCGCGCCCACGGCCCGGTGCTCGATCTCCTGAATCCGCGTGTCGCTATAGCGCCATTGACCGTTCACGCGCGCAACGCCGGCTGGCGTACGAAGGTCCACCACGGCGTCCGGAAGCGCCGCGCGCGGCATCTGGCTGGCCAAAGCGCCGGAGGCGAGCAGCGGCAGTAACAGTCCAGGTATTTTCATGCAGGCTTGGTCGTGAAGGAGGCGACGGCCTTACAACTCGCCGTCAGTTCGCGCGCGCCACGACCTTTCGCGGGCCGCCGTGAAATATCGTGGCCGTGAATCCGTTGCCGAAGCCGGATTGGCAAAAAGTCCCATAAAACGGGCCTAAATCCGCCGTGGCATGGACGCTGCGAAAGGGTGCGCCATGAATACGTCTGCCAGTGCGCGCATTGAACTCGCCGCGGCCACCACGCCAGCCGACTGGGTCGATGCCCACGGCGATTACCTTTTTAATTTCGCCGTTGGCCAAATCCGCGACCATGGCGTCGCCGAGGACATGGTGCAGGAGACCTTCCTCGCCGCGCTCAAATCGCGTGGCCGTTTTGCCGGCCAATGCTCAGAGCGGACATGGTTGGTAAGCATCCTGCGCCACAAGATCTACGACTATCTCCGCAAGCATTGCCGCGAGAAGAAGCATCGTGTCGAGCCGGCGGTAGCGCGACTTGACGACGGTGATTGGGATGACGCCATGCTCTGGCTGCATGAAGTCGCGGCGGAGACGCAATCGCCGAGCCGCCGGATGGAACTGGACGAGCTGCGGGCGAATCTCGAACAGGCGCTGGGCAAGCTCCCGCCGCGCATCGCGCAGGTGTTTCAACTCTACGCCGTCGAGGAGCTGCCGAACGCCGAGGTCTGCGCCCGGCTGAACATCTCCGAGAGCAACCTGTGGGTGATGCTCCACCGCGCCCGCAAGCACCTGCGCGAACACCTCGAAAGATAGTAAGCAGAACGCAACTCAAACGACTCTGAATCATGCTGAAGATTTCCGAACCGACTGCGAACCACGCAACGACGCTCAAGCTGGAAGGTCGCCTGGTCGGACCCTGGGTCAATCAACTGCGCGAAACATGTGAGATCCACCTCGCGCAAGAGCAGCGCCTGAAGCTTGATTTTGCCGATGTGACCTATGCGGATCGGGACGGCGTTTTGTTGTTGCTCAATCTGCGGGCGAGCGGCGTGGAGCTGCTCAATTGCTCGCCGTTCCTGGCGGAGGAGTTGAAAGCAGGCGCGTAAGGCAGGAAACGCCTGGCTACGAGTGCGCGGCAGCGCCCCGTTTGATGCCAAGCTTCTGCATTCGGCTGCGGAGCGTGCTGGGATTGAGGTTCAAAATCTTTGCCGCGCCACGGTCGCCTTCGATCATCCAGTTTGTCTGCGTCAGCACGGACTCGATATGACGCCGCTCCACATCCTCCAGGGCAGCGCCGCCGTCTTTCCCCGATCCGGGCGAGGCGAGGAGACTCTGGTCGGTCGCGGCCGTGGAATCGCGGGCTTCAATCTTAGTCGTCTGCTTCGATCCGGCGGCGCCCGCGGCAGACGCAGGCGCAGGCCCGAAGTCCGGGGCGAGCGTCAGTGTGCTGCCGGACGAGAGCAGGAGGGCGCGCTCGATCACGTTCTGGAGTTCGCGGATGTTCCCCGGCCACGAATAGGCGGCGAGGCGGCGCATCGTATCGTCTGTGACCTGCTTCACGGGTCGGCCTAGTTTCTTGGAAAACTTCTGCAAGGAGAAGGTCACGAGCAGTGGAATGTCTTCGCTCCGCTCGCGTAGCGGCGGGACGTTGAGCGGGAAAACATTCAGGCGATAGAACAGGTCCCGTCGAAACTTCCCCTCGCTCACCGCCTCGTTCAGATCCCGGTTGGTCGCGGCGATGACACGCGCGTTCACCTTGATCGTCTTGCTGCTGCCGATGGGTTCAAACTCTTGCTCCTGCAACACGCGGAGCAGCTTGACCTGCGTCTCCAACGGAAGTTCGCCGACTTCATCGAGGAAGAGGGTCCCGCCGTCCGCAACTTTGAAACGTCCATCGCGATTCGTCAGAGCGCCGGTGAAAGCGCCCTTCACATGGCCGAACAACTCGCTCTCGACAAGACCGGCGCTGATGGCGCCGCAATTAACCTTCACCAGCGGGCCATCCCTTCGCGCGCTGCGGTCGTGAATGGCGCGCGCGATGAGCTCCTTGCCCGTGCCTGTTTCACCGATGATGAGCGCCGTGGAATCCGCGGGCGCGACTTGATCGACTTGTTGCAGCAGTTTCAACAACGCCGGGCTGTGACCGACAATTTCGCCGAAGTTGTGTTCGCTTCGAATCTCCTCCTGGAGATACGTGTTCTGCGCTTCGAGCCGTGCCTTCTCCCGCTCCATCAACACGCGCTCAGTGATGTCGATGAACATCGTGCGTGTGTATTGGCCGCCGGGATCCGGACGTGACCACCATTGAATCCAAAGCGGCTTGCCGTTGTCCCCCCGGCGCATTTCGAGCACCACCCCGCTCGTATCAATTCCTTTGCCGATTGACTCGAATGCGTCCTTCAACCGCCGTTGAGCTTCCGGCGTATCGGGGATGAAATTCTTTCCGTAAGTCTGCGGCACGTCCTCCGGCTTGATTCCGAGCGTCTTGAGCGCCGTCTTGTTCGCGCGGATGAACTTGGAATCGAGCCCCTCGTTGACGTAGGCGATGGGAGCCTCATCGAACAGGTCGCGCAGCCTTTCTTCGCTCTCCTGGAACTGGCGCTTGAGATGATCGTAAGCGCGCATCCGCTCCAATTCCACCGCGGCCCTGTTCGCAAAGGTTTCCATCACCGACAACGCGAGCGGGTCAGCAGGCATCGGTTTGTCATGGAAGCTGACAAGATGGCCGATGACGCGTTTGTCTGTGCCTCGCAACGGCACTCCAAGGTAGCTGACTGTGCCCATGTCGAGCATCCCTTTGTCGTCGGGAAAAACATCGCCGAGTTTGTCCGGCACATGGCAGACCCGACCCTTGGCCACTTCTAGGCAGGGCGTGCCCGGCAAACCATATTCAAAGCCCTCGCCCAAATGATCGTCCTGAAAAAATGCCAGCGAACGGGCGCGTAAATTTGGCAGACACTCGGCGACGAACACCCACCGCGCGCCCAATCCCTCCGCGATGTGGCGCACGAGTGAATTGAAGAAATCCTGGCCGGCGACCGCGGAGGTGCCCTCGATGATGGCGTGGAGCAATTGCTCGGATCGCTCCAACTCCGCGAGGCGCGCGGACAGTCTTGTCGCGTCGGCCGCGGGCGCGTTCAGAGCGTGTGCGGGAGTTTTCACAAGGAACCACTCAAGCCGTGGCGAGATTAGGAATTCCGTCTAGGATGAGCAAACCGAAAAGGGCATCACGCTCGTGATGCCCTTGTGCGCCGAACGGAGTCATGAATTATTGAGCGTTCGCCAATTCCCCGGCTGCAAGCGCTTCAGCGCCTGCCTTTGCGACCTCTTCGTCCTGCGCCGCGCTCTTCGCGCCGCTCACGCCGATGGCTCCCACAACACGACCTTGGTGCAGGATGGGAACACCGCCTTGAAGCGGGGTAAAATCTGGCAAAGCCGTCATCGTGAATCGCCCTTTGTTCACGATGTCCTCGAATTCCTTCGTCGGCTTCTTGAATGTTGCCGAAGTGCGCGCCTTGCCAATGGAGACGTTTGCGCCTGCGACAAAGCTGCCGTCCATGCGCGCGAAGTAGAGCAGGTGCCCGCCTTCATCTACTATGGCAATGGACGGACTCGCGCCATTGCTCTTGGCGAAGGCAACCGCGGCCTCCGCGGCCTTCTTCGCGCCGTCCATCGTCAGCGAGTGATGGGCGGCGACTTCTTGCGCGCGCAGTAACGCTGCGCTGGTGAACAGACTGAGAGTGAGTGCGATGAGTTTGGTTTTCATGTGAACGTCAGTGTTTGTGTGTCCGTGGTTTGATTAGCGCGCTTCCGCCAAAACCGATCCGCCCCAAAGGGAATCTACGGGATTCTTCTGCCCACCTTTGATCTCCACGAGCTTCGGCCAGAACCTATCCGCCTTTGCTTTGTTTCCCTTCGCATCTTTCTCCCAAAGCTCCACCGCGCCCCTGGTGTGCTGCACGATGAGTTGCCCATCGACGATGGACCACAGCAGCGGGTCAGCCGGACGCACTTTGCCGATGCTCGCCGCGTAGCCGCAGTAACCACCATAAGCTGGGGCATATTTCGATGGCGTTTTCTCGAACGTTTCGCGATGCGCCTGGGAGGTGAAGTGATACAGCGCGCCGTTGTATGTCGCTTCGATGGTCGCGTCGCCCTTCTGCGGCTTGCCATCGGTGAAGTAGGCAATGGGGTCGTAGCCTTCGAGCGCCACTCCGCGCTTGTCGGTCTGCACGAGAGTCTTGCCGCCGGTGCCGTTCCGAATCACGAGGCCGGGCCAGTTTTTATCCGCCTTGACGATGTTGCCAGCTTTGTCCTGATTGAACAGGTCCGTCGCCTTCTTGTTGTGCTGCAACACCAATCGCCCCTCGATGATCTGAAACCACTCCGGGCTGATGGGTGAGAGCCGGTTAATGCTCGCCGCGTAGCCGCAGTAACCGCCATAGGCCGGGACATATTTCGACGGGTGCGCGTCGAACATCGCCTTATGCTCCACTGAGGTGAAGTAGTATTTTGCACCCTCGAATTCCGATTGAAGCTTCGGGTTGCCCTTCACCGCTTTGTTGTCTGTGAAGTAGGCGACCGCGTCGTAGCCGAGGATTGCCGCGCCGTCCTTGTTCTTGAGGACAAGCACCTGGTGTCCTGGCTCATGATTCGCAAATGCTGCGCCCGCCATTATGAGCGCCGCGGCCAATGTCAGTAGCAATTTTTTCATGTCCGTTGGTCGAAGTGTTCGCGAAAACCTTTCAGCGATTCTTAGTAGTGAGGGCAATTTGATTGGTTGTCGGGGAAACAGCGATCAACCGCAGCGCATGTCCGTCGGGATCCCGCAGGATTCGCTGCCAGGCGTTTTGGCCGTGCGAAAGATATTTTGCCCCGCTGCTGTGCAGGTGCTGCTCCAGCGGATTCAAACCGTCTATGCGCAACCACGTTTGCCAGAAAACCAGGTCGTTCGCCTTTGCGTCGTCGGGCAGCAGTCGTCCTCCGGGCGGTGTGATGTATTCAAGAAATTCAATTCCCGGCCCGCGCTCGGCTCGCAAGGCCGTGATGCGCAAGCGCGCGCCGAACACCTGGTTCAAATGTTCCTGCTCGACGCCGTAATTCTCCGCGCTCCCCACGACGCGCATCCCGAGCGCGTTGGTATAGAACGCAAGGCTCTTGTCGGTATCGCTCACCACGATGGCCGTGTGATCGATGCCGAGGAAGAGTGAACACCCGGATTCCGGCTTCGTGGTCGGCTGCTGCCACTTCGGATCTCCCTTGCCGGGCGGAAACCAGATGACTTCGAGCACATGATCCTCCGGGTCGCGAAAGTAGAACGCCTGAATCCCGCCCGCGTCCCTGTTCCACGATGGCAATGCCTGCGGCGCAGTGGAGACATGCTTCACCTTCGCGCGCCGCAAATGTCCATAGGCCGCGCCCATGTCGCTCACCACGATGGCGATGTGCTGGAACCAGTGATCGAAGCTGCGCGAATCCTGTGGGATAGGCCGGCCCTTATTGCGCTGATGTTCCGTTAGGCGGATGCGTTCGTCGCCCAGCGTGAGTTCCGCCGTGCGCAACTTCGTCTCTTTCAGCGCGAGCAAATCATCGGCCTCGCCAACCTTTGTCCCGGTGATGGAGAGCAGTTGAAACGGAAGCGTGTTGGTGAAGAAAGCCAGCTCACGGTCCAGGTCGTTGACGGTGAGTTCGATGTCGCCGACCTCCCGCACTGCCGCCGCGGCTGTGAGATGGAACATCAGCACCGCCAGGAGCGCGATGTTCGCCACAGGTTGCAGGAACCCGAAAGGCTCGTTCGCGCAGTGTTCATGCGGCCAGGTGTGGCGTTGGGTCATGGCTGGACCGGAACCTTGGCACTTCCGAATGGAGAAGGGGCGGGCCTCCGGCGGACGGACGGCGAAGCTCCGCCGGACTCGGACAAAACCACGCGCTACGATGTCGATGAACGGACTGTGCTTCATGTGGCGTTGGTCGTTACGGGGTAAGGAACCTTACGCCAGCATCGCCGTGTCCCTTTAGAGGCGCCGATAGAACTTCGGGTCTGCGCGCAGCATAAGCAGCTCGCCCTGGCGCTCGACTTCGCCGGTGATTTCCACGGGCTCCGCCACGAGGTCGAGGACGCGCTGATTCACCGCCTGCCCGTCCGGGGCGACGAGCAGGAGGTAGAGCGCCGTCCCGTCCGTTTGTCGCACCAACAGCACGGGCGGCACGCCGCCGCTGATGCAGCGCGCGGCGCAGGCGCGGTGCGGCTTGAGCTGGCCGGGATTCATCACGCCGAGGAAACATTTGCTGTCCACGATCTCGCCGACGAAGGTTCGCCGTCCGAGGCTCATGCGTGCGGGCGCGCGAAGCACGGGTGAGGAATTTGTGTCCGTCGCGACCGAGCCTGGCACGACTTCGATCATCATCTGATTGTCGCGATAAATCCGTGTCCCGCGCAGCGTGACGCGCTGACCGTCGAACTGTTTGGCGAGCGTCGCATCAAAGCCAAACTTCCACGGGTTGACCAGGTAGTGCGCGGTAAACGAATTCGTTCCGAGGCCCGCGACGAGCAGGTGCGGAACTGGCTCCGCCTTGAGCGCGCCGGAAAACTCCTTCACCTGTCCCCATTCGAAGACGGCCCGGCCGATGGTGTGCTGGGAAAGCGCGACAACTATGGCCGAAATCAGGGCACCGAGCAGCAACGCGGCGACGGCGAGTCGTACGGTCCGGCCTGTCCGCGCCGGGGCCTTCTCCTGCCAGCCGATGTAAAATTCGTCGCTCATGTGGTGGCGGCTGTCGAGATAACAAGACCCTGATCTATTCCAGATTCGATCAGTGCTGGCTCCGCGCGCTCACCGGGCGGGTTTGGCTTCGGATGCACGAACACGCGCCCGCCCTGCACCCGCGTGTTGAACGTCGGTACCTTCTCCACAAACGGCGGTGGCGAAGCTCCGGTCTCCGGCAAGTATTGATAACCGTGCCACGGACAGGTGATGCAGCCGTCGATGACGCGCCCCTCGCCGAGAGGTCCGTTCTGGTGCTGGCAAACATTCGAGACCGCGGAAATCTTCCCGTTATATTTGAAAATAGCCACGCGCTCGCCCGACAGGCAGACGATGCGCGCGCGGTTCTCCACGATGTCCGCTACGGCGCAGACATTGATGAAAGCATCGCCGGTGGGTCGCGGTGTCCCAGCTTTCGAGTCAGTCGGTCTTTCTTTCAGAGCTGAAGCCGCATGCAGCCCCAGAACGGCCGCAAACCCAAGCGCCGTCGCCGCGGCATGCGCCACACTCACTTCCGCCTGAAGCACCCCCAGCGCGACGTGCATGACGAGCAGCGCATAGGCAAAATAGACGAGCATGTGCAGCGCCTTCCATAAGGGTGCGCTCAAGTTCGCCAGCCAAAAGTCATGACTCGTGGCCGCCATCAATAGAATGATTACGAGAGCCGCAAAGCCCAGCGGCTGAAATGGAATTCCCAGGGGCGAGCCTCGCGACGGGTCAGAAATAAAAATGCTCAGAATCGGATTCGTATCGCTGCCGGCATGGTAAGTCGCGACGACCAGCGCCGCGTGAACGAGCGAGAGGAGGGCCATCGTCACGCCCGCATGACGGCGATTATAGAGCAACGGGAGAAAGCGCTGGTTTAGCCGGCAAAGCGGCCCTATGCAGAGGATCACATGCAGCAGGGCGAACGCCGTCACGCCGAACGCGCGCATAAGCAAAATCTCATCCGTGATGAGCGGAAACAGCAGCTTGGTTGCGACGATGAAAACGCTGAGAAACGCCGCAACGCCGCCCGCCAGCGTGAAGTCGTAGAGGCGCTTCTGCCGGTTCCATTGCACTGCTCGATATTCGACGCCCATGATTCAGCGTGTGATGAAATTTGCTCGCGCGCCGCCGATGGGTTCGAACTGCGGCTCCGGATTGAAAGGAACGATTCGTCTCGCGGCGAGAGCGGCGGCGAATAAACCCGGCACAATGAGTGCGAGGGCGATTACGATACGACGATGACGCTGTCGCAGCGGACGAATCACGGGGCCTCCCCCGCGGCGTCCCGATGCGCGTTGCGTTCCTCGGGCGGTTCGTTTGCCCCGGAGAGCCAGCGTTTTGCGAGCAGCGGCCAGAGGAAAATCGTTCCCGGGAAAATCAGGATGCGAAAACCCCAGCTGCCATGCGCGGCGCGCGGGTCGATGCGTTTCACGCCTGTCAACACGAACGGAACAGCGAACACCACTCCACACAGCAGGAAAATTCCCGCAGCGATGAGCAAAGTCTCGGCAATCATGCTGGAATTGGTCGGTGTGGCGCGCAAAATCTTACACCGTCCAAGGCGCATCCGGGCTCGCCGCTCAATTACGATTTCGCGGTGGCCTTTTCAAGCGCCCGTTCCAGTTCCTCGATGCGCGCCTTCAGCGGCTCAATCACTTTGCGCGCTTCCCCGTCCGTGTAACGCGGAGTGATGTGCTTGGGGCAATTCCAATCAAAAGCAATTACGTCAATGAGAAAGAGTCGCTCGATGCTGCCGCGCAGTTCTGGCGCCGGCGTGAGTTGATCGGCGAATTGCGGATGCTCGCGCGCGTCGAGCACGCGGACGTGGCCGAGGAGTTTCAAGCGTTCCTGGCGCGGATAGTCCATGAAGAACAGCGCCGCCCGGTCGCTGATGGCGAGATTGCCGGTGGAAATGATCTGACGATTCCCGCCGAAGTCGGCGAACCCAAGCTGGTTCTCTCCGAGCACCTTCACGAAGCCGCGCGGGCCGCCGCGATGCTGCACGTAAGGCCAGGCATCCTCCGTGATCGTCGCCATGTAGAAGCTGTCGCGCGCGGCGATGAAGTCGAGTTCTTCGGCAGTCAGCAGGTCGCGTTCGGGCGCAAGCGGGATTTTCCGCAAGTGACCGTAATACTTTGCCTGCGCCGCGCGCACGGCCGGCGTGACGGTGGTGGCGAGAAATTTGAGAGCCATAATGTGCGGATTGAAGGTTCGCGGCGGCTCACGCCTTGCCGCCAAACGTGACGTGGTCGTCGAGCTCGAGGTAGTCGAACCAGGTCTTTACGTCCTCACGGGTCTTGCTCAATGCGCCGACACGCCCGGTAAAGAATTCCAGTGTCTCCAAGTCACCGTCGGGGCCGCGCTCATTGTGATAGGCGCTCCACTGCTGGATTTCCCACGCTTCGCGTTTGCGCGGCGCGCTTTCCTGCACCCAAGCCAGTATTTCGCCATCGCCTTTGCCCTCGGCGAGTTTAGCCTTCAACGATTCGGGCGTGATGCCGGTGAACCGGAACCAGTGGCGGTCCATCGGGTTGTTGTATTTGTATTCGCCAGCAGTGCCTGCCAACTCGGCACGGCCTTTGTCGAGAACCCGCGCGAGGATGACGTAGCCGCCGAGGCGCGCGCGCGGGCTGCGTGGTGGACGTTGGGTGAGATCGAGACGGGCGATTGTTGTCGTGTTCATATCGGAGCGTTTTTCTACCGGCATGTTGTTTGCCTCGTGACGGGTAAGTCCAGGTTCCTCCAAGTTCAAGATTCGGTGGCGATCATTTTTCCGAGAAGCTTGTTCGCCTCTCACGCCTGCGAACTTCGGCAATGTCGAGCGCGACTTCTTCTCCGCGGGCGGCAGCCGTTCGTGAAGACGTTGTGTGAGCCGCCCGGATTGGCCGGGCGGCTCTGGTGACAGAGGTTTGCTCGCGCCAGAGACATTGACCAGATCGCTCGCGAAGGCTGAGACGGACAGCAGCGCAATGGCCGCGATGGATTTGAGGGTGTTTTACATTTTGGGATTTACTTGGCCATCGCGACTTCATCGGCATGGCGGCGCGTCACACCGGTTGTGAATGAACGCGCGGACTCGGCGATCGGCGCTCCGAGGCGTTCCAGCAAGTGGTCGCCAACGCGTAACGCATTTGCGATAATCGTGAGCGTGGGATTCACCGCCCCGCTGGAGACAAAAAAGCCCCCGTCAACAACGTAAAGGTTGTCCACGTCATGCGCGCGGCAATTCAGGTCAAGCACCGACGTGCGTGGGTCTTCGCCGAACTTACACGTGCCAACTTGATGGCCGAGGCTGTGCATCGGCATCTTGGTCGTGAAGTAGCCGGTCGTGGCGCGCGGACCGTCGGCGCGGTCGATCTCCTGGAGAATTCCTTTCCATCGCTCGTTCAAGCGCGCGAACGGCTCGGCATTATTCTCGATGTCGTAGTCGATGGTGATGCGGTCGCCCCGCGCCGTGATGCGATTCTTCGGATCTGGCACGTCTTCGCTAGTGAGCCACCAATCGACGGAGCAGTTCGCGACTTCCTCCAGCGTGAGCGGCGCGTATTTGGCTTCCTGACCGATCAAGCCGTCCATCACGGTTTTGCCCATGAGCTGGATGTTACCCATCGGAAATTCGTAGCTCGGCTCGCCCCAGTAAAAATCATTGATGGCCATGGTCTTTTGAAACTTAGATGGATTGATCTTCGCGTTCGTCACCGCGACGAGCGAACCGAGGACATGCTTCATCAAGTTTCGCCCGACGAGGCCGGAAGAATTGTTCGCGATCCCTTGCGGATGACTCTCATTGGCTGAGCGCAATAGCAGCGCGGCGGAATTTACCGCCCCGCAGGACACAACCACGACATCGCCGGAGAACGTGACGCGCCCGCCTCTCACTTCGGCCACGACGCCTGTAATCTCGCGACCGGATACACTGGTTTCCAGGCGCAGCACCTTGGCTTCTGTGACCAGCGTGACATTCGGCTCCCGAATGGCAGGCCGTACCGCGAGCAAATCCGCGTCGGACTTCGCGTTGACCAGGCACGGATAACCATCGCAAGTGCTGCAACGAATGCACGGACTGTTGTGCATCGCGGCCTCATCGATGCGGACACCCATTGGTGCCGGATACGGTTTTAGGCCGCGCGCTTTGAGCGTTTCAAATACCTCCGCAATGCGCGGCTCATGGCTGATCGGTGGGAAAGGGTAGTCCTTCGCGCGCCACGGCTCCGTCGGGTCCGCGCCACCCTGGCCGTGCACCTGGTAAAGCTTTTCGGCCTGTGTGTAGTAATCCTCCCAGTCGCGATATTTGATCGGCCACTCCGGCGAAATGCCGTCGCGATGCTCGTACATTTCAAAATCCTTTTCGCGCAGGCGAAACAGCGCTGCGCCAAATAGCTTCGTGTTCCCTCCGACGTGATAGCTGAAGCCAGGACGAATCTCGCCACCCTCCTTGTTGAACATCACCTCGGACGAGTAGTATTTGAACGAACCCTTGTAGCTCCAGTTCTCCTTCTCGCGCGGCAGAAACGGCCCGCGCTCCAGCACGAGAATCCGCTTCCCACTCGGCGCCAGCCGACTGAGCAGCGATCCTCCGCCCGCGCCCGTGCCGATGATGATCACGTCAAAATGTTCGTTCATGTGGCGGTTGGTCGCTCGAAACGGCCGCTCCTTACGCGAGAAAATGCGCCAGGGAAAAGGCTCAATCCGGCAGGACATGAGAATGCGCCGGCAACGGTCCGACGGCGCTCTCCTGCTGCTGAATTCCTGAATGCCCGCAGAAAATGCAGCGCTGGCGCATGTCATGATTCCATTTGGCGCAGGCTAGTGGCGCGCCTTTGCGCAAAACATGGTAAATCTCCACGGCGAGCAACATGCCGCCGATGGGAGCGATGAAGTAAATCCAAGCCGCCGTCCAGATGCCGCTGGGTAACGCGGACGCGACGGTGCGCGCGGGGTTGATGCTCATGCCGGAGAGCGGCGCTTCGAAGGTGATGAACACGAACACCAGCGCGCCTCCGAACAACCCCGTGAAGCGAGCGAGCTTTGGTGTGTTGGTCATGAACAGCACCATCAGCATCATGCCGCATGCGATGAGAATCTCCGCAAGGAAAGCGGTAGCCACACCAGCCTTGCCTGGTACGGTAACGACATGGTTCACCGGCGCGTCGGTAAAGATTTTCCCTAACACGAGCTTTACCAGCAACACTCCTGCGACCCCGCCGAGCGTTTGGAACAGCGGATAGAACAGCGCATCCCACGGTTTGACTTTGCCGAGGCGGAAGAAGGTCCAAGTGACGGCCGGGTTCATGTGCGCCCCGGAACGCGCGCCCCACGGCGAGTAGATGATGCCGATTGCCGTAAAACCCATCGCGAGTCCGTTGAGTGCGAGGCGAACATGTCCGTTGGGGGTGAGTTGCGGGATTGGCGAACCCCGATGCTCCAGCAGCGCGGTGAACAGCGCGGCTGAAACCATAAATGTCCCCAGCGCCCAAGCCTCGATGAGATACTCCGGCCAGTGTTGTCGCAGCGCGCGAATCATGTTCGCTGTCAGGCTGGAGGCGGTGGTATGAGTGTGCCTTGTGCTGCAACTAGACGGCATTCTCCCTCTTGCTCTGCGAAGACATGGGTGTATCGGCTGCTAAGGGCGAAAGGCGTGACTCCCATCCGTCCCTTCATTTCGGTGCGGCCTGTCACTACTACCGTGGTGTGATAAACACGCGCGCGGTTTTCACTCGGCTCGATTGACTCGAATTCAACCCGACGCAAGCCGATGGCGGCAAGCAGGGCGGTCTTTGGAATCTCCGATCCGTCCACCACGCCAATCAGAACAAAGTCATCCGCGAGGATGCGATCCAGGGCCGCAATGTCGCCACGGACAAGTGCGGCAAAGAACGCAGAATCTATAGTCAGAGCATTCATGCTTCGACCAGCGCGGGCTCGCGCGTTCCGGCCTTCTTTCGCGACGAGCAAGCTTTCATTTCGGCAGGAGTTGCCAATTCACCACGCGGTTGGAGCAGCTTCGCGATGAGTCCAGTCCATCCGGTTTGATGCGACGCGCCGACACCACGGCCGTTGTCTCCGTGGAAATACTCATGGAACAGCACGTAGTCCTTGAAGTGCGGATCGGCCGCCAGCTTTGCGTGATATTTAAGGGCGGGCCGCTGTCCGTCTTCCCCTTTCAGGAAAAGTCGCGACAAACGGCGGGCTAACTCATCCGCCGCTTCGCTGATGGTGATGAAGTTCCCGGAGCCAGTCGGACACTCCACTTTGAAATCGTCGCCGTAGTAGTGGTGAAACTTTTGCAGTGACTCGATGAGAAGGTAGTTCACCGGCATCCAGATCGGGCCGCGCCAGTTCGAGTTCCCGCCGAAGAGTCCGCTCATCGATTCGCCAGGCCAATAGCTCACTTCCAGTTCGCTGCCGTCCGTGTGGAAGCGATAAGGCTCGCGTTCATGGATCTTCGAGATGGCGCGCACGCCGAAATCGCTGAGAAATTCGCTTTCATCGAGCATCCGGCGCAGGAGGCATTTCATGCGATGTCCACGGAGCAGGGAGAGCAGATGTCGATCACGATGCCCGGCTTCATTCCACCGCGAAACGAGTTTGGCGAGATCTGGTCGGTGGTTCAGGAACCAACGGAGGCGCCCGGCGAACTCAGGCAACCGCTCCAGCAGTTCCGGCTCAATCGTCTCGACGGCGAATAATGGAATGAGCCCGACGAGTGAGCGAACTTTCAGCGGCGTCATGCGTCCATCGGGCAAATTCAGCACGTCATAGTAGAACTGGTCATGCTCATCCCAAAGGCCGATGCCGTCGTCGCCGATGTTGTTCATCGCTTCGGCAATGTGCAGGAAGTGCTCGAAGAACTTCGTGGCGATGCTTTCGTAAACCTTGTTGTGTAGCGCCAGTTCGAGCGCGATGCGCATGAGGTTGAGCGAATACATTGCCATCCAGCTCGTGCCATCGGCCTGATTGATGAAGCCGCCGGTCGGGAGCGGCGCGCTGCGGTCAAAGACGCCAATGTTGTCAAGGCCGAGGAAGCCGCCCTGGAAAATATTGCGACCCTGCGCATCCTTGCGATTCACCCACCAGGTAAAGTTCAGCATGAGCTTGTGGAAAACCGTCTCGAGGAACGCGAGGTCGCCCGGGTCGTTCCCGCGCCGCTGACGGCGTTGCTTGCGGTCCATCTGGAACACGCGCCATGTGGCCCACGCATGAACGGGCGGATTCACGTCTCCGAGGGCCCACTCGTAGGCGGGAAGCTGACCATTCGGGTGCATGTACCATTCGCGCGTGAGCAGCACGAGCTGCGACTTCGCGAACTCGGCGTCGACCATCGCGAGCGGGATGCAGTGGAACGCAAGATCCCAAGCCGCGTACCACGGATACTCCCACTTGTCGGGCATGGAGATGATGTCTGCGTTATTCAGGTGCGACCATTCCCGATTGCGGCCGTGTTTCCGCTCGACGGGCGGCGGAGGTTGGTTCGCGTCGCCCTTGATCCACTCCGGCACGTCGTAGTAATAGAACTGCTTCGACCAGATCATCCCGGCAAACGCCTGACGTTGGACGTTGCGCGCGTCTGCGTCGGTGAGGTCTTTCTGAAGATCGGCGTAGAATTCATCTGCTTCGCGAACGCGGCGCGCGAACACGGCATCGAAATCGGAGAACGGTTTGGTCGCGCCGCCTTCTGTCAGGCGCAATCGAATTACGGCTGAACCTTGCGCCGGAACGTTCAGTTCGTGATGGGCCGCGGCTTTGGTTCCTGTTTGCTCTGGGTTCACCGCGCTTTGATTTCCACCAATCAGGTATTCGTGAAACGCATCCTTGAAATAACCCGCAGCCTCGTGCTGGCCGTAATGCCGCCGTGAATTCGTCTCGTTGTCGCAGAACAGCAACTGGCCAGGCTTGTCGCAGTGCATCCGAAACTCGCCTGGTTCCGGGTGCGCCACCGCAATCGCGCCATCATTCGTCGCCGTGAGTTCGGGTTTGCCTTTGCCGCTTTTCCACGACCACGTATTGCGAAACCAAATCTGCGGCAGCAGATGAATCGTCGCGTCCTCCGGCCCGCGATTGTGAACCGTGACGCGCATGAGAATGTCCTCAGGTGATGCCTTCGCGTATTCCACGAAGACATCCCAGTAGCGGTCGTCATCGAAAATGCCGGTGTCGAGGAGTTCAAATTCAGGCAGTGCGGGATCACTTTTCCGTCGGCCATTCTCTTCCACGAGATGCGCGTAGGGAAACTCCCGCTGCGGATATTTGTAGAGCATCTTCAGGTAGGAGTGCGTCGGCGTGGCGTCGAGGTAATAATACAGTTCCTTGACGTCCTCGCCGTGATTGCCTTCGTTGTTCGTCAGGCCGAATAGGCGCTCCTTCAAAATCGGATCCCGTCCATTCCACAACGCAAGCGAGAGGCAGAGCCGCTGCTGTTCATCGCTGATGCCGGCGATGCCGTCTTCTCCCCAGCGATACGCGCGGCTGCGCGCGTGGTCATGCGGCAGATACTCCCAGGCGTTGCCGTGCGGCGAGTAGTCTTCGCGCACCGTGCCCCATTGACGCTCGGAGAGGTAAGGCCCCCAATGCTTCCAGTTCTTCGCCCGCGTGTTGTCCTCGTTGAGTCGCTGGATTTCAGGATTCATATGGCGGTTGTACTTCATCGACGGAGTCTTTGAGATTAGAAATTGGGATGTTCACCCGGCGGCTCGCGCCTGCGCGCCGCTGGATGGATTATTGGCGAGAGTGAATTAGCCCCCGGTCTCGAAGCCTGGATAAAGCGTCATTCCGCCATCGACAAAGAGGCTCGTGCCGTGGACGTAATCGGAAGCGTCGCTCGCGAGCCACACACAAGCGCGGCCGATGTCGTCGGGTTCGCCGATGCGCTTGTAAGGCACCAGCTTCATCAACTCGCGATAAGCTTCGGGTGTGCCCCACGCTTCCATATTGATGGGTGTGCGGACGGCGCCGGGACAGACTGAGTTCACGCGGATGCGATGCGGCGCGACTTCCTGGGCGATGCTCTTCATCATCAGCATCACGCCGCCCTTGCTCGCCGCGTAATTGACGTGACCAGCCCACGGAATCACTTCATGGACGCTGCTCATGCAGATGATCTTGCCGGCGGCGCAAGAAACCTCCTTGCGGACGCCGCGGCGCTTGAACTCGCGAATCGCCTCGCGTGAGCAGAGGAACTGGCCGGTGAGATTCACATCGAGCACGAACTGCCAGTCGGTGAGCGACATCTGATCAATCGGCGCGTCCTTTTGCAGGCCGGCGTTGTTCACGAGAATGTCGATGGTGCCGAACTCCTGGATCATCTTCTTGAACATCGCCTGCACTTCGTCCTCCTTGGCGACATTCGCTTGGTGGGCATACACATTCGCGCCGCAGCGGCCTGCTTCCTTCACCACTGCTTCGGCTGCTTCCGGGCGCGAAACATAATTCACCACCACATCGGCGCCGGCGTGGGCCAGCGCCAGCGCCACTGCTTGGCCGATGCCGGAGTTCGCCCCCGTCACGAGTGCCTTCTGGCCCTTGAGCACCTTGATGATGGGGCAGGCCGGCATCACTGCTTCGGGCAAATCTTCGTCGCGCAAATGCTGCTGCATGAGTTCGCGATGCTTGGTGGGCATCTCCATGCTGCCATTCCACCTTGTGGGCATTTCCAGTGTGTCGTTCATGATCTCAAACGTGTTTCAATGAGGTGCGATTCTCCGTTCGCAAGTGAGTCGTGCCTGGATCAGAAACCTTACAACGGCGTTGTCTCATCGGCGTTCGCGAGAAGTGGTGTGTAAGGTGCGGGTGTCTGCGGCGACCCATCTGCAGAGAGTGAGCGTCACAACGATGCGCCTCGATATGATGCAAGAAGCGAAACTATCAGAAGCAAGTGCCGGCTCCGGAATCCGCGCGCTCTGGCCGTCCTGCCGCCAGATTAGTCGTCTCCAGTCCGCTGCGACCCCCCAACCGCTGTCACTCGGCCAGCGCATAGGCCTCAAATTCCATCTGCTCGTGTGCGGTTGGTGCCGGCGCTACGGGAAGCAGGTTGGCTTTCTTCGCGCCGTCGCCCACGGGCGCGACGATGATGAAACAGCGTCCGCGCCGCCCGCTCTGTCGCCCAACGCCCGCGATCGAATGAAGCGATTTTTGCAGAACAAAGAGTAGTGATGGGCGCGGCTGTAAGGTTCCACCGCGCCCTGCGACCACTCCCGCGCACAAGTCCGACTTTGAATCTTATGACAACATTGCTTGAACCCGCGCGATTGCTGACCAGCGCGCCAGCCCTTTACAGTTCGAGGCTTGCGCGCGGCACGGCAGAACTCCACGCCGCGCAAGCCCTGCGCTATAATGTGTTCAACCTGGAGTTGAAGGAGGGGCTGGCCGCCTCGGCTGCAATGGGCCGGGATGAAGATCCATTCGATGAGGTTTGTGACCATCTGATCGTGGAACATGTGCCCAGTGGCGGGATTGTAGGCACGTATCGTTTGCAGAACGGGCGGAACGCCGCGGCGCATCGAGGTTACTACAGCGAACAGGAGTTTGATTTCGCGCCTTTCGAGTCGGTGCGATCAGAAATCATCGAGCTGGGCCGCGCGTGCGTGCATCAAATGCATCGAAACCTCGTTGTGCTCGGGATGCTTTGGAAAGGGATCGCCGACTACGCGAAAACTCACGGAGGACGGTATCTCTGTGGGTGCAGCTCGCTTACATCGCAAGACCCGGTGGTCGGCGCATCGGCCTACGCGGACCTTTGCCGTCGCAACCTCGCGCCGATGGAATGGCGCGCGTTTCCTCATCCGCAGTTTGAGTGCTCGCTGGAGCAGCTGTCAGCCGAGCCGGTGAAGATTCCAAAACTGCTCCGCGCCTATCTGGGTATGGGTGCGAAGATTTGCGGTCCTCCGGCCATCGACCGTGAGTTCAAGACCATCGACTTTCTTACTTTGCTCGACCTTGAAACGCTGCCGCCGTTGGTGCGCGGGAGATTCCTCTCATGATTTGCGATGTCATTGAGCGAGTCCGTTCGGTCGGCCGCGCGGTGCCGCGGGTGATCTGGTTGTCGGCCGAAATTCTCAGAGGTGCGGTGGCTTATCGGTCCAGTGAGTTCAACGCGCGCGATGTTCAGGCCCGCTGGCTGCATCGCATCTGCCGCCGCGTGCTGCCCGTCTTTGCTGTTCAGAGCACGGTCGTCGGCGCTGCGCCCATGCGTGGTTTGCTCGTCGCGAGCCATCTCAGTTATCTCGACATCGTTCTTCTCGGCTCGCTGATGCCGTGTGTATTTGTCGCCAAGAGCGAGGTGAAAGGCTGGCCCGCGTTCGGCTGGTTTGCGCGCATGGCCGGCACTGTGTTCGTGGACCGCAACAATCGCCATGACGCAGCCCGAGCGAATGAAGTGATCCGGTCTGCGCTGCGCGAAGGCGCGCTGGTCGTGCTCTTTCCCGAAGGGACAAGTTCAGATGGTTCAACGGTCTTGCCATTCAAATCATCGCTCCTTGAAGCGGCGATTGGAGAGCGCGTGCCGATTTCTGCCGCCGCGCTGCGCTACGAACTCTCTGATGGCGATGCCGGGGCGGAGGTTTGCTATTGGGGTGCGCACACGCTGGTGCCGCATTTGATCAAGCTCCTGTCGATGCGCGAAGTGAAGGCATCGGTTGCGTTCTCGCAAGTGCCCAACACCTGGCGAGACCGGAAGAAACTTGCGGCGCAATTGCACAGCGAGGTCTCCCAACTCCACGCTGACCTAAGCGACGTGTCCGTGGCAGTCAAAGCAACCGGACTCGCTGCCGCTTCGCGTCGTGACAGCTGCGAAATGGTCGGAGCCTCCTCACCTCGTTTCCTGCAGGAAATGGCCTCATGAATATCATCATCACCTGCGGACCCAGCTACGAGCCCATCGATGGCGCGCGGCGCATGACCAACATGTCCACCGGCAAGCTCGGTATCACGCTTGCAAATTCGCTCGCGGATGCTGGCCACCAAGTCGCCTGCCTGAAAGGCGAGGGTGCGACATGCCCTGATCACCTGCGCGCCTCATTGGTTCGATCGTTCGCTACGAATGAGGATCTCGCGGACCAGCTTCGCGCGCTCAGCCAGACGTTCGAAGCGGACGCCGTGCTGCACGCCGCTGCGCTGTGCGACTTCAAGGTTGCGCGCGTGGTCACGAGCGAGGGCGACACCGGAGTGTCGAAGAAGATTTCTACCCGCGCTGGCGAAGTAACGCTGGTGCTCGCTCCCACCCTCAAGGTGCTGCCCAGGTTGAGGCTGTGGTTTCCCCGCGCGGTCATCGTCGGCTGGAAGTATGAACTGGCTGGCACTTGTGAAGACGCCTTTGCGGCCGCCTGGCGGCAATTGCGCGAGTGCGACAGCGATGCGTGCGTGCTCAACGGCGCGGCCTATGGCGAAGGCTTCGCCGTGTGCGAGCCGCAACAAGGCGTTCGGCGTTGCCCGGACACGACGGCGCTGGTTGAATTCTTCACCGCCTGGCTGGAAGAAACATCGCCTGCCTGCGCGGTGTGACTGCGTCCAGGACCGCTGGCAGCGCGCCTGCGCGAAATGATGTGTAAGGGTCCGACATTGCCTGCGACCAACCTGCGCGATGAATTATCTCAAAAGTTTTGCTCCGGTTGTTGTCTCGCTCGTCACGTCACTTGCGGCATTCGCTGCTGCACCAGCTGATTTCACTGTCAACTCACCGACTGACGGGAAAACATTTCGGCTCTCGGAGGCGAAGGGCCGCTACGTCGCGCTGCATTTTCTGCTGAAGACGGAGTGCCCCTTTTGCCTCCGGCACACGGCCGAGTATTCGATAAAAGCTCCGACCGTCGCCGGTGTGACGCATGTCTTCCTGAAACCCGATTCCGACGACGAAATCAAATCCTGGGCGGGCAAAATCAAAGCGCCGCATCAACCCACGATTTACCGCGATGCGGACGCCAGGCTCGCGACAGAGTTCGGCATTCCCGACGGCTACAAGTTCCATGGCCAGACGGTGCATTATCCGGCGCTCGTGCTGCTCGATCCAAATGGCAAAGAGGTCTTCCGCTATGTCGGCAAGAGCAACACGGATCGTCTGCCTTGGGACAAGTTCGCGGCAAAAATTTCGGAGTTGGCGGTGAATGCCGCGGCGAAGGACTACAACCTGCCGCCAGACAAACTGGCGTTGAGCGGCTACGATCCCGTGCCGTATTTGACCCAGGGCAAAGCTGTTAAGGGCTCGCCTGAAATCAGCTCGGTGTATCGCGGTGTGACGTATCGTTTCGCGAGTGAAGAGAACCGCGCCGTGTTCGCGGAGAGCCCGGAGAAGTTTTTGCCCACCTACGGCGGTTGGTGCGCGACGGCGATGGCCAAGGGCAGGAAGGTCGAGATCGATCCCACTAACTTCAAAGTCACCAACGGCCGGCTGTTCCTCTTCTTCAAGGCTTTCTACGCCAATGCGCGCAGCGATTGGGACAAAGACGAGCCGGCCCAGACCAGCAAGGCGGACACGAATTGGAAGCGTATCGCAGGCGAATAGCCGTTGATGCGCGGCTCAGTGCAAGGAAGGCGAAACGCAGGCGACAAACTCCGCAAAAGCATGACCAAAGCCCAGACAATCGCCAGTTGGATGCTGCAACTCATTGCGGCCGCGGTTTTGTTCCAGACGTTGTTCTTCAAATTCACGGGCGCGGAAGAGTCGCGCTACATCTTCAGCAAACTCGGTTTGGAGCCGTGGGGTCGCATCGGCTCCGGCGCGGTGGAGTTGATTGCAGTCTTTCTGTTGTTGATTCCCAGGACCATAACGCTCGGCGCGCTGCTATCGCTCGGCGTAATTGGCGGCGCGATTGTCAGTCATGTCGCCAGGCTCGGCATCGTGGTGAAGGGTGACGGCGGCCTCCTGTTCGCTCTCGCGATCGCGGTGTTCGTTTGCAGCGCGCTCGTATTGGTGATTCGTCGTCGTGCGCTCGTGAGCCTGTTGCTGACACCCCTCCATGGCGGTAAGTGCCAATGCTCAGTCCATCACTGAACTCTCATTCAACTCGCATGAACATAATTGAAGAATTCAAACCGACCGCAGGCCAGCGGGACGCTGCCAGCGCGTCGAATGGCCCGCGCCTGTTGCCTGTTGAATTTGATCGCATGGCTGAATGTGAGGCGGGACACGCTGGACGCATTCTGAGCGCAGCCGTGGAAATTCTAACCCAAGGTGAGGATTTGCTGCGCGCGCTCACCGCCGAAAGTTACACGCGCAGGGTGCCGGCGGTTTTCAACGCTTCCATCGGCGGGCATTACCGCCATTGCCTGGATCACTTCACGAGTCTCTTGCTCGCCCTCGATGCGAACGAGGTCGACTACGACCATCGCAAGCGCGATCCCCGTATCGAAACACAGCCAGACTTCGCTCTCGCGCTGACCGAGGAAATGCGTCGCGCTGTGGAACAACTCGCGTCTGACACCCTCTGCGCTGAAGTGAAAGCGCGCTGCGAGGTGAGTTACACCCACGGGAACTCGCCGGTCACACGCTCGACGCTGGCGCGCGAACTCGTCTATTGCATCGCCCACGCAATTCACCATTACGCGCTCATCTCTGTCATGGCGCGGTTGATGGAAGTAAAATTGCCGGATCACTTTGGCGTCGCGCCTTCGACTGTCGCGCATCAAAAAGCGACGCCTGCCAAATAGGACTGTGATGACGGACGCGGCCATTAAACTGCCCCTTGGTTTCCACGAATGGTTTCCAGCCGCCCAGGCCGCCGTGCTCGCGCTCCTCACGTTTGTGCAAGAGGACGCGCCCACTGTGAGCGCGGCCGTGCTCTCCGCTGCGGGACGCTTGAACACGGCCGCGGGCTTCTTCGGCTGCTTCTTCGGGATCTGGATTGGCGACGCGTTGCTCTATCTCATCGCCCGTGGATTCGGCCGTCCGTTTCTGGATCGTCCGTGGGCGGGAAAGTTTTTGCACCCGGCGGGCGTCGCCCGGAGCGAGCGGTGGTTTGCTCAGCGAGGCGCATGGCTCTTGCTTAGTAGCCGTTTGATCCCAGGTGCGCGGCTTCCAACCTACCTGGCTGCTGGTTTCCTGCGCGTTCCATTCAGCAGGTTCCTGTTCGTGACGGGTCTCGCTGTCGCAGCGTGGACCGTCGCCATTTTTCTGCTCGCCAGAGCCTTTGGGAACCGGCTCATCCATTTTCTCGAACGCTGGCAGGGAGGAGGCTGGGCCTTGCTGACAGTGGTCTTGGCGCTCCTCGTTTTGATTCGCCTTTCCATAAAGTTGGCCGGCACGAAACGCCGGCGCCGAATCGCGGCCGCCTTCGGGCGCTGGACACGGTGGGAGTTCTGGCCAGCCTGGTTGTTCTACCTCCCCGTGGTCATAAACTATCTGGGGCTGGCAATTCGCCATCGTGGCATTGCGCTGCCCACCGCGGCGAATCCGGGAATCTTCTCCGGCGGTATCGTGGGCGAATCCAAAATCGCCACATTGAGAGAGCTTCACGCTACAGCTCCCGACTTCACGGCTGAAGCGCGCCGAATCGAAGGAGCCTCTGTCGAAGAACGACAGGCGGCGTTTCAACGGCTTCTCACGGCCTGCGACATTTCCTACCCGCTCATTCTTAAACCCGATGTGGGTCAGCGCGGTGTTGGGGTGAAACTGATTCGCGACGAGCGACAGGCGAATGATTATCTCAAGAGCATCAATGCGCCCATGATTTGCCAACGTTATGCTCCCGGCCCAAACGAGGTCGGCATCTTCTACTATAGGCTTCCCAATGAGCCGCGGGGCCGCATTCTTTCCATCACCGAGAAAGTCTTTCCCGTCATCGTTGGCGATGGCGTCCGCACTGTCGAAGAGCTCATCTGGGCTGACTCTCGCGCTCGTTTCATCGCAGACCGATACCTCGCGCGACTGGATAGCCGACGGGATGAGATTCTGCCAAAAGGAGGAACGCTGAAGCTGGTCGAAGCTGGCAATCATGCCCAGGGCTGCATTTTCCAGGATGGAATGCATTTCTGCTCGAAGGAGCTGGAGCGTCGTATTGACGAGATTTCCCGGAAGCTGAGCGGCTTCTTCATTGGCCGCTATGACATCCGCTATTCGTCCGAAATAGATCTGCGCGCCGGTCGCAACTTTCAGATCATCGAGCTCAACGGTGCGGCGGCAGAAGCCACGAGCATCTACGACGCGCGCAACTCGCTGTGGCGGGCCTACCGCTCGCTTTTCCGGCAGTGGAATTTGGTCTTCGCCATCGGCGCCGCAAATCGTCAGCGCGGATCGGCGCCGATGGCTTTGCCGTTGCTCTGGCGCGCCTGGCGGCAGACAGCATCTTTGACCGCCGCTTATCCTGCGGCTGATTGATTATGTGTACCGTCACTTTCATCGCCCGCAAGAATGGTTACGCGATCGGCATGAATCGCGATGAAAAGCTGACGCGCGTCAAAGCCCTGCCGCCCGCGCGGCAACAGATTAACCGCCGGGACGCGCTGTTCCCGTCGGAGCCCGGCGGCGGAACGTGGATGGGCGTGAACGACACGGGCGTCACCGTAGCCTTGATCAACTGGTATTCCGTCCAGTCTCGCGTCTCGGCAAATGCCGTAAGCAGGGGGCAATTGGTTCGATCTGCGCTGGAGGCGAACGAAGTGGATTCCGTCGATCAAATTCTCAAGAGATCTCCATTGGATCGCACAAATCCGTTCCGCCTCATCGGTGTATTCCATGACACCAATCAAGTCATAGAATGGCAGTGGAATCTATCAGCACTGCATCGCGTCGCTCATGATTGGAAAACCAACGTATGGATTTCCTCCGGCTTCGACGAAGCTGGCGCGCAAGAGTCGCGCCGGCTTGTCTTCAATCGGCTCATCGAACAGGGCCTGGTGCGGAATCTCCGCTGGCTTCGCGCCTTCCATGCGTCCCACTCTCCAGCCTGCGGTCCTTATTCCGTGTGCATGCACAGGGATGACGCCGCGACAGTAAGCTACAGCGAAATCGCAGTGGGCAGATGGTCGGCGAGCATGCGCTATTCGCCGGGTCCACTTTGTTGCAATGACGGTGGGCTCCAGCAATCACTGCGTCTTCATCGCGTCAAGACTGTTGGAGGACGGGCGGTAGGAACTTCTCGCTGTCAGTAAAATAGTTAGCAACGGCAGGTGGCGGCGCTGGCTTGTGCGGCGAAAAAAGGGGTATTTCTACCTGGAGCGATGCCGGAGGCGGCGAAAGAATGATTCCTCATCGATTCCCTTGAAAGATGCCCGGCAAACACTTCCCATTCCCGCGCGCCCGCGATACGCTCCGGGCTGCTCAGCACGTGAACGGCAGACCCTTACTGCTCTGGCTCTGGATCGCGGCGCTCGCTGCTTCGGCGGCGGAAACCCGGCGCATTGACGTTGCTTCGCGGGTTGGCTCTGGATTCGCCGGATTCGAATCGCTCGCTCCTGATCAAACAGGAGTGCGCTTTACCAACTTCATCGCCCTGCAGCGGCATCTTACCAACAATATCCTGCTCGACGGCTCCGGGGTCGCCTGCGGCGATGTCGATGGCGATGGTTTAGTGGACGTTTATTTCGCAGGTCTGGATGGCGCGAATGCGCTTTATCGCAATCTCGGCGGATGGAAATTCGAGGATATCGCGGTTCGGGCCGGGGTGGATTGCCCGCGCCTTGATTCCACGGGCGTGGTCCTCGCCGATATCGATGGCGACGGGGATCTCGATCTGATCGTCAACTCGATGGGGGGCGGGACCCATGTGTTCTTCAACGACGGCAAAGCGCATTTTACTCCGTCGCCGCAGAACCCTCTGAATGGCCATTTTGGCGGAACGTCGCTCGCGCTCGCAGACATCGACGGCAATGGCACGTTGGATCTCTACATCGCGAATTATCGCACGGTGACCCTGCGCGATCAGCCGAATACAAAGTTTAACGTGCGGATGACGGACGGGCAGCCGCAGGTCACTTCCATCAATGGGCGTCCGCTCACGGATCCCGAGTATACGAATCGCTTTACGTTCGTGATCGGCATGAAGAACGGCACGGCTACCTTTACGCCGGAGGAAAATGGCGAGCCTGATGGGCTGTATCTGAATGATGGCAAAGGACACTTCACCCTGGTTCCTTTCACTGCCGGGGCATTTCTGGACGAGAATGGCGCTCCCCTTAAGCAGCCTCCGTTCGACTGGGGACTTTCCGTGACCATGAGGGATCTCAACGGCGACGGCGCGCCGGACATTTATGTCTGCAATGATTTCAAGTCCCCGGATCGCATCTGGCTGAACGATGGCAAAGGGCATTTCCGCGCGATTCCCTCCACCGCGATTCGCCAGACCTCGCTTTTCTCGATGGGTCTGGATGTCGCCGACGTGAATCGCGACGGGGCCATGGATATCTTCGTTCTCGACATGCTCAGCCGCGAGCATCGGCGGCGCATGATGCAGCGAGGGGATGCGGGAAGCGAGATGCCAGCTGCCCTCGATCGCGATGCGCGGGCGCAATCCGGCCGCAACACGCTGCTGCTCGCCCGCGGCGACGGGACCTACGCCGAGACCGCGCAGTTCGCGGGCATTCAGGCCAGCGAGTGGTCGTGGACACCCATCTTCCTTGATGTCGATCTCGATGGTTTTGAGGATCTCCTGATCGCCAACGGTTTCGAGCGCGACGGAATGAACGTGGACATCGCGGCGCAGATCAAAGCAGAAAAAACCTCCCGCAGGATGACCCCGATCGAGCAGCTTTCCCTGCGGGCTCGCTACCCGAAGCTGGCGACCCCCAATGTCGCCTTTCGAAATCTCGGCAACGGGCGTTTCACGGATGCCTCCAGCGCCTGGCATTTTGACCTGTCGGCCGTTTCGCAGGGCATGGCGCTGGCGGACCTCGACAACGATGGCGACATGGACGTAGTGATCAATAATTTGAACGGTCCTGCTTTCATCCTGCGCAATACGACTTCGTCCCCGCGCATTGCAGTGCGGCTGAGGGGAATGCCGCCCAACACGCGCGGCATTGGCGCTCGTGTAATGGTCCGCGGCGGACCCGTAGCGCAATCTCAGGAAATAGTGGCTGGCGGCCGCTACCAATCCAGCGATGACGCGATGCGCGTCTTCGCTGCCGCGGCAGGGAAACCCGCAACCATTGAGGTCACCTGGCGCAGCGGGAAACAAATCATCGTTTCCAACGCGCTGCCCAATTCCATTTATGAGATTGGCGAGGCGGAAGCGAAATCGCGGCTTTCCCCCGGGGCGAAGCCGCAAACGAATCCCTGGTTCCAGGACGTCAGCGGCCTGATCAGCCATTCGCACGTTGCAGAATCCTTCGATGACTTCGAACGCCAGCCGTTGCTGCCGCGCGCGCTCAGCTCCTCCGGCCCGGGAGCCGCCTGGTGCGATGTGGATGGAGACGGCTGGGACGATCTGCTGATCGGCGGGGACCGGGCCAATCCGGTCGCGGTGTTCCGAAATGATAGCAAAGGCGGATTCAAACGCGCGCCCGGCTCAGCTCCGTTTGCCGCTTCAGTCGGGCAGGGGAACCTGCTCGCTTTTCGTGATGCAGCGGGCGCGCTCAATGTGCTCGCGGGAACCGTTGTGTCACACGAAGTCTCGCAGCCCGGCGCCGCGGTTCGGCGCTATGAATCCAATTCCGTCGCGGATTTTGTAGCGCCGCAGCCATGGACTCTCGGCGCTCTGGCAATGGCGGATGTCGATGGCGATGGTGAGCTCGACGCGTTCGTGGGCGGCCGGTGCGTCCCGGGCCATTATCCTCAGCCTGCGTCCGCGCTCATTGTCCGACAGTCGCATGGCGCTTTCACCATTGATCCGCATAACAGCGCTGTGCTTGCCAATATCGGCATGGTGAACGGCGCCGTCTTCAGCGATCTGACCGGCGACGGCCGGCCAGACCTCGTGGTTGCATGCGATTGGGGGGCAATCCGGGTGTTTACCAATGCCGGCGGACAGCTTGTCGATGCTACCGCCCCCCTTGGCTTCGCAAAGCTCTCTGGCTGGTGGAACAGCGTGGCTTCCATCGACGCGGATGGCGACGGCCGCATGGACCTGATAGCCGGCAACTGGGGTGAAAATACAAAATACGAGAATTTGCGCGGCAAGCCCCTGCGCCTCTACTACGGTGACTTCGATGGCAACGGCGTAACCGAGGTCATCGAATCGTATTTCGATAACCTCCCCGGCCGCTACGTTCCGGCGCGACAGCTTGATGTGATCACGCGTGGGATGCCGTGGCTGCAGCAGCGGTTCCCTACTTGGGATTCGTTCAGCCGGGCCAGCGTTGACGATCTCCTCGGCGAATTCGCAGGCGCCAGCCGGGTTCTTGAGACAACATGGCTTGCCACGACCCTCTTCCTGAATCGCGGCGATCATTTCGATGCGGCGCGCCTGCCGGACGAGGCGCAGCTCGCGCCCTGCTTCGGCATTGCGGTCGCCGACTTCGATGGCGATGGACATGAGGACTTGCTCCTGGCACAGAACTTTTTCGGCGTAACGGCCGATGCTTCCCGCTACGACGCGGGACGAGGCCTCCTCCTTCGCGGAGACGGCAAGGGCGGATTTTCGCCCATCCGGGGGGAGCAGTCGGGAATCGTCGCTTACGGCGAACAACGCGCGGCGGCGGTCGGCGATTTCGACAGGGACGGCCGGCCGGATGTAGCCGTCACCCAAAACGGCGGCCAGACCAAGTTATACCGAAACACCAGCGCGAAGCCTGGAGTGCGCATTCGCCTTGCTGGTCCTCCAGGGAACCGGGCTGCGATCGGAGCCATTTTGCGTGTGGGCGATGAAAAACAATGGGGCGCCGCACGGGAGATTCGGGCAGGGGGAGGTTATTTCTCCCAGGATAGTCCGGTTCATGTGATGCCTCGGACTGGAGCCAAAGTGCAAACGCGCTGGCCTTCAGGCAAGGTGACAACCACTCCGATTCCGATGGCAGAGTTTACAATCGAGCCGGACGGCGCGGCGAAAGTGAGCCAATGATCGGTTCTCGTATCATGGTTGCCGGCGCGCTGTGCGGCGTGGCGGCAACTGTTTTCGCGGCCGCGCCCCCCGCATGGCAACCATTGCCGGGCGCCAAAGGAGTTCGATCCCTGCCTATCGCGCGCGCTCCCGGCCGGGCCGGCTTCACGCGCATCCTCCCCGCGGCCAGCGGCATCAATTTTTCGAACTATGTTTCGGATGAGCGCGGAATCACGAATCAAGTTTACTACAGCGGCTCCGGCGTGGCGCTGGGGGATGTGGATGGAGACGGCCTGGTCGATGTCTATTTCTGCAGCCTGAACGGAGACAATCGCCTCTACCGAAATCTCGGGAGCTTTAAATTCCAGAATATAACGGAAAGCTCTGGAACGCGCTGTTCCGATCAGCCCTCGACTGGCGTGGTCCTCGCGGATGTGGATGGAGATGGCGATCTCGATTTGTTGGTGAGCTCCATCGGGAACGGCGTCCGGCTTTTCCTGAATGATGGCAAAGGCGTGTTTCACGAAGCGACGGGCGGCCTGGCGAGCCATCACGCGACGATGACCATGACGCTCGCGGACATCGATGGAGACGGCGATCTGGATTTGTATTCCGCCAATTACCGGAGAGACACGTTTCAGGATGAGGTCAACGTGCGATTCAGGGTCCGCACGGTCGACGGACGCCCGCGAATTGTAGCTGTCAACGACCAGGCGGCGAACACTCCCGAGCTAGCCGATCGCTACTACATCGACAGCCGGGGCGCGGTTCAGGAAAACGGCGAGGCCGACGTGCTTTACCTCAACCACGGCAAGGGCTCTTTCCAGGCTGTATCATGGACCAATGGCGCCTTTCTGGACGCTGCCGGAACGCCGCTCCGGAGCGCGCCTCTGGATTGGGGGCTTTCCGCGATGTTCCGCGACATGAATGGCGATGGCGCTCCGGATTTGTACGTTTGCAACGATGGCGATTCGCCAGACCGGATTTGGATCAATGACGGCAGCGGGGTTTTTCGCGAGCTCGCGGGCAACGCCATCCGGCTGACAAGCTTTTCTTCCATGGGCGTCGATTTCGGTGACATCAATCGCGATGGTTTCGATGACTTCTTCGTTACCGACATGTTGGGATACGAGCACACCACTCGTCAGACGCTTCTGCCAACTCGTGTCATGTCTTCGCCGTCCGAAATCCAACGGCCGGCGGTCCCGCGCAACACCCTTTTCTTGAATCGTGGAGACTCGACCTGGGCGGAAATCGCGCAGTTCGCCCATGTGGAGGGAAGTGATTGGACCTGGTGCCCTGCATTTCTCGACGTTGATCTCGATGGCTACGAGGACCTTCTGATAACCACGGGCCTGGAGAAGAGCCTGCGAAACGCGGACGATCGGTCCCGCATCGATTATCTCCGCCGTCAGGGCAAGCTGACAAAAGCGGAGTTCCTGGATGCACGCCGCGCCGCGCGGCGGCTGGATGTCCCCAATTTTGCGTTCCGGAATGAGGGCAACCTCGCCTTCAGCGTCGCGAGCAAGGAGTGGGGCTTTGACGCCCGTGAATCCTCGCACGGCATCGCCCTGGGCGACTTGGATAACGATGGAGATCTTGACGTGGTGGTGAGCTGCCTGAACGCTCCGCCGCTCATTTATCGCAATGATTCGCCGGCTCCGCGCATCGCTGTCAGGTTGAAAGGCGCTGGCGCAAACACGGCAGGGGTGGGCGCTCGAATCATTGTGACCGGCGGCCCGGTCAAGCAGTCGCAGCAGATCGTGAGCGGTGGACGTTTTCTCTCATCAGATGATCCTGTTCGCGCCTTTGCCGCAGGAACGAACGGCGCTGCCCTCACGGTGGAAGTAAGCTGGCGCGGCGGAAAACATTCGGTGCTCACTGGGGCGGTGGCCGATCGCATTTACGAATTCGACGAGCGCTTCGCTGTCGACAACCCGCCAAAAACACTGGCCCGCCCCAACCCGCTGTTCAGCGATTCCAGTGATCTGCTTCGGCATCGTCACGTTAGCGCTGCGTTTGATGACTTTACGCGGCAACCGATGCTGACTCGGCATCTGACTTCCGCGGGACCGGGCGTCTGCTGGGCAACGATGAGCACGAATGCCGAATCGCTAATTATCGGAGCAGGGCAGGGCGGCAGCCTTGCGATGTTCGGACGGCCTTCTGGTGGATTTAAGGCGGCGGAATTTCCGGCGCTTGCCGGAAATGCTCTGGATGATTCAGGCGGCATAGTCTGCTGGTCAACGGGAGACGGGACCAATCTGCTCGTCTTCACGCAATCGACCTACAAGAGCGGCGGAACGAACGCCGCGTTCGTATACGAGCTTTCGGCGGCTGGAGCGCGGCCTCTGGCAATTCTTCCTGCATGGGGTTCGTCTCCCGGCGCCATCGCGGCATCGGATCTGGACGGCGACGGGGACTTGGATCTGTTTGTCGCGGGTGTGGTCAACCCTGGCCGGTACCCAGAGCCGGCTTCTTCGCGCGTCTTTCGCAACAACGGTACCAACTTCGCTCCCGACGAAGCCTGGTCCAGGCCGTTCGACCAAGTCGGCCTCGTAAACAGCGCCGTGTTTTCAGATTTGGATGATGATGGCAAACCCGAGCTCGTTCTGGCGTGCGAGTGGGGTCCAATCAAAGTTTTCGACTTCAAAAGCGGCGCGCCAGTTGATTCGACATCGAAGTGGGGACTGACGCCATTGCAGGGTTGGTGGCAGGGAATCGCGGCTGGAGATTTCGATGGCGACGGCCGCATGGACCTGATCGCTGGCAACTGGGGCTGCAACCACCGCTACTCGCGTTTCCTGCCGCAGCCCATTCGCATTTACTATGGGGATTCCGACGGGGACGGCGCCTTCAAGTATTTCGAGTCCTATTACGATTCAGCCCTCCAGAAGCAGGTTCCCGCCAGGCACTGGGACATGATGGCATTCCGATTCCCGTTTCTTCAGCAGAGGGTCAGCGGCTTCGCTGACTATGCGACGCGGTCCGTTGAAGAGGTTTTCGGCGAAAATCTCGCCCGGTTTCAAATGCGTTCCGCTTCAAAGCTCGATTCAATCGTGCTGCTGAATCGCGGCGGCCGCTTTCAAATTTCGTCTTTGCCTGCTGAAGCCCAGTTGTCCCCCGTGTTTGGCATAGCGGTGGCCGATTTTGACGGCGACGGCGTGGAGGATGCTTTTCTTGCGCAGAACTGCTCAGCCGTCGATACGGAAACTTCTCCTCTCACTGCCGGCCGCGGCGCGCTGTTGCATGGAAATGGGGATGGAACTTTCCGCGCAATGGCGGCTACGGAAAGCGGCGTGTCTGTGTACGGGAATGCGCGCGGTGTCGCTGTGGCTGACTATGATAACGATGGGCGATATGACCTTTGCGTGGGGCAGAACGACGGTGAAACAAAGCTTTTTCATAATCGGGCCGGCCGGCCCGGCCTGCGTGTTATCACTCCGCAGAATGCCCGTGCGGTCGGCGCCCGAATGCGCGCGGTTTATACCGATGGCACAATGGGGCCCGCGCGTGAGTTGCGCGTGGGAAGCGGGTGGCTTTCTCAAGACAGCCTTGTGCCAGTTTTGGCCGCCTCGCGGCCTATCAAGGAAGTGGTTATTCATTGGATAGGAGGAAAAACGACACGGCTCGAAGTCCCAGCCAAAGCGGCGGAATTGCGCGTTCCATAGCTCGATTTTCTTCTGGCGCGCCCTGTGTTCTGAATCATACTTTCAGCGCGTCAGATCCTCCGCCATTATGAAATCCTTGTGGCTCCCTCGGCCTCGGTCCGAATGGATTTATTATTTGCTCGCCGCCTGCATCTCCCTCGGCGCGGCGCCGCATCGCGCTTCGGCTCAGGTCAGCGTTGGGCCGAACGGCTCAGGCCTGATCACCTTTGACGCCCAACCCGGTCCTCCAGCATGGGCGACTCGCAGCATTTCCGGCAGCTCGGGCTCAATCATCAACGCCGCGGCCCTGGCGGCGTCGGTCCAAACGAATGACGAGCTGGCGATATCATCGCCGCTGGCCGCAGCCTCGATTTCGCCGTCATTGATCGATCCGTTAACGATTTGGAATTCCAGCGGGAGCAACCTGGTCACGCGGCCAACGGGAAATGCCTATACCCTCCTTCTCGCCCGCTGTGTGAACGACTCGGGCATCGCGCTCCCGGAAGTCGAGCTAAGCTATGACTTCAGGGTGCTCTACGCGGGAACAGAGGAAGTGCCCGGACACTTGGTTTACTATAGTCTTACCGGCGCCACAAACTCCTGGATAAATATTCCTTCGCTCTCCGGCGGTTCGAACGGGGCGCGGCGCGTAACGCTGGACATCGGCAACTGGGCTCCTTCCGCGCCTTTGTATTTTCTTTGGGCGGACGACAACGCGAGCGCCATCGCACCGCCGGACGCCGCCAATTCAATCGACAACGTGTCCGTGGGCCCTCCGCCGCTCGCGTTGATCACGGAGCCGCTCGATCAGCTAGTCAGTCCGGGAGCTGCCGCTCAGTTTTCGGTTGCCGCAACGGGCATCAAGCCTTTGCGATTTCAATGGTTCAAAGGGGCGGCGCCGATTGACGCCGCCACGAACAGCGCGCTCACCCTGACGAATTTGACCGGGGCGGAGACGGGCAGCTACAGCGTTTCAGTTTCAGACCCACGCGGGAGCATCACCAGCCGGGTCGCTTCGTTGACCGTGGCCTGTGTTCCAATCACCTTTCTCGCGCAGCCCACGAATCAGGTTCTCGATGTGGGCGCCCGCCTTGACCTGAGCACAACGATCACCGGATCGCCGCCCTTCATGATCCAGTGGCGCAACGGGGATGCCGTTCTGGCCACCTCGACAAACGCAAGCAGCGCTTATTGGATTATCGGTGTCGGCCCGGCTGATAGCGGAATGTATTTCGCCGTCGCCTCCAATTGCGCTGGGTTTGCCACCAGCGCTGTCGCTGCCATCTCGGTATCCTGCCTGAGGCCGCCAATCCTGACGAATCTTCCAGTCGCGCAGAATATTTTCACCGGCGGGACACTGACTCTCGCCGCGGCTGCATCCGGCTCCCCGGTAATCCAATATCAATGGTATCGATACGATGCCGCAATCCCGAACGCAACAAACAGCAGCTATGTAAAGACTAACCTCAACGTTTCTGACACAGCCATGTACCGTGTCAGCGCGTCCAACTGCGCCGGCACGACGAGCAGCACGAACTTTCTGGTAAGCGTTTCGGACCGGCCCTATGCCGTAGTCAGCCTGACGAATCACGCATGGCGCTATAACCAGTCGGGGGCCGATCTCCGAACGGTGTGGCGCGATCCGGCTTACGACGATTCCGCATGGCCCGTTGGGCTTGGGGTCTTCGCCCGTGAGGACTCGGCAGCCATTGTGGCGCTGACACGCACCCCTCTCAGCCTCACTTCTCCCGCAGGCGATCCCCTCGTGACTTACTACTTCCGCACCACGTTTGTCCTTACAAATGATCCGGCCGCGCTGTCTCTCATCACGTCCAACTTATTCGACGACGGTCTTGTAATGTACGTGAACGGGAGGGAGGCATATCGGATGAATATGGCCGCCGGTCCCGTTACTTCCCGGACATTTGCGCCGGGCACCACCACGGAAAATATTTACTGGTTGACCAATGTCGCCTCGGATCTTTTTGTGTCGGGCACCAATACTCTTGCGGTGGAGGTTCACCAGGTGAATACCACCAGCTCTGACATCGTGATGGGATTCCATGCCAACGTCGCGCAAACGGCGCCCACCGCGCTTATCATCACCAATCAGCCCGACGATCAGGTTACTCCCGAGGCGCAGACGATCGCGATCGAGGTCGGTGTGGAGGGCGCGCCCATGGCGTTTCAATGGTTCAAGGATGGCATTGCCATCCCAGGAGCAACGAAGCGCGCGCTGCTCATCAGCAATGCTGCGCCCGCAGATAGCGGGCTCTACGCGGTTTTCGTGTCGAATGCGGTAACGCGCGCCATGAGTCGTCTCGCCGCCGTATCGGTCATCCACGACGACGTTTCACCCCGGGTGTTGGCGGCCGACTTTGTCGACGTGACCCATATTCTGCTCGCCTTTTCAGAGCCAATTGCCGCGGGCTCGGTCACGCCGGATCGTTTCCGCATCCTCGCATCCACCGGAGGAGAGGTCGCGGTGATGTCTGCTCTGCAGATTTCCAGCGCCAACGTTTTGCTGGGGACGGGAACTCTTCTGGGAAGCGCCAGCTACGTGGTTGAGGTGTCTGGCGTAACGGATATATCGCCCGGACATTTGGCGATTGCGAATGGCAGCCGGGTTCCCGTTGCGCGGCTAAGGACGGTCTTGCCGCCAGATGCTCCCTGGTTCTTCTACGATCCGTTTCCCGATATTGGGGATGATCCGGCGGCGCCATCCGGGTGGAATTGGCCATCCTTTTCCGTCCCGCCCGATTGGGGCTACGCGCCCGGAGGGTTCATCGCGGGCGTTTTTGGTGAATTGCCGCCGGTCCCATTTAATAGCGGCCTTTCCACCGGCCCTGCGATCACGAGCTATTTCCGCAAAGAATTCGGCCTGAACGTCAGCCGCGCCGGTCTGCGAATCTTTGCCGATCTGTTCTGCAACGACGGCGCGGTTGTGTTCCTGAATGGCGTTGAAGTCGCTCGCGTTAACATGTCCGACTTGAGCACGTATGCGACGCCTGCGACCGCCGCCGCCATTGGGGTGTTGAGCAACCGGTTGGATCTCCCGTCATCGCTCCTGCTCCCGGAGACCAACGTGCTGGCGGTGGAGTTGCACCAGGCCATTCCAAATGATTTCACCAAGGCGTTTGCCCTCACGCTCAGCGGGCGCGTGGAGTCGGACCTCGGCGGACCTTTGCAGATCTTTTCAGGACCGGATGATTCGATGGCAGAGGAGGGCCACCCGGTCACGTTCCGAATTTCGGCTGCGGGAGCCAGGTTTTTCCAATGGCGCTTGAATGGAGAGGACGTTCCCGGCGCCACGGGACCGGAATTTACGTTAATGCCGAGCTATGCGCTGAATGGCGCGGCAATAGCGGTTCGAATTGCCGACACCTCATCCTCCCTGCTGAGCAGCAATGCGGCGCTGCGGGTGATTCCCGACACGACGCCACCTCAGTTGATTCTGGCGAAAGCCAGCAACGACATGGTTACGGTTCTCTTTTCGGAAGCCGTGAGCGCCGATTCGGCTCAGGATCCTGCAAATTACACGATTATTGACGGCGTCGGCCACGCGACTCCCGTGCTCAGCGCGATCCTCGCTAGAGGCACAAACGTGACGCTGCGGGTCGCCTCGCCTCTGTTTGTCGGTAATACGCTGGTGGTCTCAAATATTGGCAATACCGCGTTGTCGCCGGTCCTGATCGCTCCCGGTTCGGCTTTGGAGATTGCCACATCCGCCCTCATCATTCCGCTGGATGCCACATGGCGCTACGAACAATCCGGGGCTGACCTCGGCGCAGGGTGGAAGCTGCCTGGCTACAACGATTCGACTTGGCCATCTGGCTCCGCCCTTTTCTGGGCCAAGCGTGGCATCGATCCCCCCCTTCCGATCCCGGTCGGCACCGTGCTCAACCTGTCGAACGCAAATGCCACCGTCCAGATCCCATCCTACTACTTTCGCACTACTTTCGCCCTACCGTACCCGGTGACAGTCCAACTCGTGTCGAGCTTGATCGTCGACGACGGCGCAATCGTATACATCAACGGCTCCGAAACATTCCGGATCGGCATGCCTTCCGGGTCCGTCACGCGCTCCACGCTCGCTGCGCGAACCATTGCTGAGCCGTTGGTGGAACGATTGGAAACCGCGATCCCGGTAACGCTGCCCGCCGGCGAAAACGTGATCGCTGTCGAGGCGCATCAGGCCACCCTCGACAGCTCGGACTTCGCGTTCGCCGCCGACTTCACGCTCGTATCGGAGCGACCTGGCGCACAGCCCATTCTGCCGATGCCGCTCTCCATCAAACGATGGGGAGGCAATTTCGCCTTCGAGTGGGCTGGCACAAATTCCCTGCAAGCCTCGGATTCAATCACCGGGCCCTGGCGTGTTCTCGGAGGTCCAGCGCCGTTTTTTGCATCGCCCACAGGAAGCATCATGTTTTATCGTCTTGGGCCGTAGCCCATGACTTTCTTTCGCATCGCTGTGTGCGGCGCCCTGCTGTCGCCGCTCGGCGCTTTTCTTCTCCACGCGGCTGAACCAGCAGGATCGGTCCACCGCATCACGGCGCTGAAAGTTTCGGCGGCTGGGAGCCCCGGATTCTCGTTGCTCGATGAAACGGCAACTGGAATCGGATTCACAAATCAATTAACGCCGTGGGCGGTTGCTGAAAATCAGATACGATTGAACGGCTCAGGCGTGGCGCTTGGAGACGTGGATGGAGACGGCCTCTGCGATATTTATGTTTGCCGCCTCGAAGGACCGAATGCGCTGTGGCGGAATCTGGGCGGATGGAAATTTGCCGATGTGACGCGCGAGGCCGGCGTGGGCTGCGACCGGCAGTTTTCGACTGGCGCAGCGCTTGCGGATGTTGACGGCGACGGCGACCTCGACCTGCTGGTCACGTCAATCGGCGGGGGCGCTCGGTGCTTCTTCAACGACGGGAAGGCGCATTTCATCGAGAATAGCTCAGGATTGCTGCGCAAGTATTGCGGCACCACGCTGGCGCTCGCGGATATCGACGGCAATGGGACGCTCGATCTCTATGTCGCGAACTACCGAACGACGACGATTCGCAGCACGGGTTTGCAGGTGCTGAACGTGGGTGGCCGGCGCATGCTGCGCCCGGAGGATCGGGAGGGTTACGAGCTGACGCCCGAGGGGTTGATCCAGGAGCACGCGGAGCCCGACCAACTTTATTTGAACGACGGAAAAGGAAACTTCACGCCGGTTTCCTGGACCGATGGCAGGTTCCTCGATGTTGAGGGGAAGCCGCTCGCCAGACCCGATCACGACTGGGGGCTTTCGGCCATGTTCCGCGACATGAATGGCGACGGCGCGCCGGACATTTACGTCTGCAACGACTTTTGGAGCCCGGATTCGGCCTGGATCAACGACGGGAAAGGACATTTCCGCGCCCTGTCTCCCTATGCGCAGCGAATCACGAGCACGTTCTCCATGGGCGTTGATTTCGCTGACATCAATCGCGACGGGCACGATGACTTTTTAGTCGTTGATATGCGCAGCCGCGAGCACGCGCGCCGGATGCGGCAACGGTCGATGATTGGAGGTGGCAGCGCCGCGGCGGTGTCGAAGATTGACGAGCGTCCGCAAATCGAGCGCAACACGCTTTTCCTTAATCGCGGTGATGGCACTTATGCGGAGATCGCGCAGCTCGCGGGCATCCAGGCCAGCGAATGGTCATGGTGCCCGGTGTTCATTGACGTGGATCTGGATGGCTACGAGGATCTGCTTATCCCGACGGGGCATCTCTACGACTCCCAGGACAGCGACGCGGAGGCGCGTGTTGCGATGGCGCCAAAAAAGAACCTGGGCGAAAATATTCTGGCATATCCGCCGCTCGCAGTTGCCCGGCAGGCTTTTAGAAATCGCGGCGACACGACCTTTGAGCCCGCGGGTGATCAATGGCATTTTAACCATGTGGGAGTGGGGCAGGGGATTGCTCTCGCTGACCTGGACAACGACGGCGATCTCGATGTGGTGGTGAATAATCTTAATTCCGCTGTTGGAATTTATCGGAATGAATCTCCAGCTCCGCGCCTCGCTGTCCGGCTAAAAGGCAAATCTCCCAACACGCGCGGCATTGGCGCCGGGATTCGCGTCTCGGGTGGCCCCGTGAATCAATCGCAGGAAATTATTTCCGGCGGGCGCTATCTATCTTGTGACGATGCGATGCGAGTATTCGCGGCCAGCGGCGCCACTCACCTGAGCGTGACCGTGACATGGCGTAGCGGAATGGTTTCCACCGTCTCCAACGTGCCTGCAAACAGCATTATCGAACTGGACGAAAGGGAGAGTCACAATGGGACGGTGCCGCGCAACCCACCGCCCGCGCCTCTTTTCAAGAATGTGAGCGCGGCGCTCGGTCACACGCACCGCGATGAGCCATTTGATGATTTTGCGAGGGAGCCGCTGCTCTCGAAACGGCTAAGTCAGTTTGGTCCGGGCATCTCATGGGCCGACGCGGACGGGGACGGTCGGGATGATCTGCTCGTTACCTCAGGAAAAGGCGGGAACCTGGCGGTCTTTCGGAACGCGGGCGCGGGAAGGTTTCAACCGCTCGGTTTGCCGGACTCGTGCGCTCGGGCTGAGCACGATCAGACCGCAGTGGTGGTGTTGCCGGAAAACGAGGGAGCATCCTTTTTGATCGGTCAATCGAGCTATGAATCTGGAAGTATGGCCCTCCCTGCCGTGCTTCGTTACAGCGCGTGGGCTGGCGGCGTGGACGCTCAGGACCCATTGCTCGCCCAGACTTCGAGCGCGGGCGCTATCGCTGTTGCCGATGTCGATGGTGACGGCGAGCTGGACCTGTTCGTCGCCGGGCAGATGACTCCGGGTCGGTACCCAGAACCAGCGACCTCGCGCTTGTTTCGCCGCAAACAGGGAAAGCTGGAGCTTCAGCAGGAATTAATCGCTGTTGGCTTGGTGAACGGCGCTGTTTTCAGCGATTTGGATGGAGATGGCCTGCCGGAGCTGATTCTTGCGCGCGATTGGGCTGCTCCCGCGGTATTTCGTTATCGTGATGGGCGCCTGATCGAGACCGATTTTGGGCTTGGTGGGTTTCGCGGTTGGTGGACCGGGGTGACAGCCGGTGATTTTGATGGCGACGGCCGCATGGACATTGCGGTCGGAAATTGGGGACGGAATACGCCGTGGCAATCGGTCGCCAGCCAGGGACTTCAAATCTATTACGGAGACTTTGCCGGAGCGGGCCGCATCGAGGGTATTCAGACATACATCGAGAACGCACGGGAGCTGCCGTGGCGGGATCTGGACACGCTGGCCCGGGCGATTCCCTCAATTCGCGGAGCTTTTTCGAGCTACGCGCAGTTTGGCGCAGCAACGGTTACGCAGGTGCTTGGCCCCGGCCATGCGACCGCGAAGAAGCTCGACGCCGTGTGGCTCGACTCTGCCGTATTCCTCAATCGTGGCGCTCGTTTTGAAGCTCGCGCTCTTCCGTATGCGGCGCAACTCGCCCCCGTGTTTGGCATTACATCCGGCGACTTCGATGGTGATGGCAATGTGGACTTGTTCCTGGCCCAGAATTTCTTCCCCACTGATGGAGAGACTTCGCGATACGACGCGGGTCGGGGCCTGCTGTTAAAAGGAAACGGACGAGGTGACTTCACCGCAATGGATGCCGCGCAAAGCGGAATTCAAATCTACGGCGACCAGCGCGGCGCCGCGGCGTGTGATTTCGATGGCGACGGGCGCCTCGATCTTGCCGTGGGTCAGAACAAGGCGGCGACGGTGCTTTTGCACAATGAAGACGCCACGCCCGGCGTGAGGGTCAGGCTGCGGGGCGGCCCGCAAAATCCAGCAGGCATCGGCACGACTTTGAGACGAGGCAGCGGCCCCTTGTACGAGGTGCATGCTGGCTCCGGCTGGTGGTCTCAAGATAGCGCCGTAACCGTCCTGACTGGCAGCGGAGGCAGCGTTGTTGCCCGTTGGCCCGGCGGCCTGCAAACGACGTTCGCGATTCCTCCCGGCGCCACGAACGTGACGATCGAACGGAAATAAAGGGTCTACCGAGATTTTCTCGCGACCAGAAACGAATTGAACATCGCGTAGCGCCACGGGCCAAGGTTGAGGAGCAAATCTACGGGCTTGGCGACGTAACGATCGGTGCATTCCACGCGTGAAACCACGCAGCCAGCCTGTTCGAGAAAGAACCGCATCTCCAACGCATTCGTCGCAACGATGGCGTCGTCGTCCGGCGTAAACGGCTCCTTGATAATGGGCTGCATGCGGTCGAAGCGCACCGCTGCGGGCTCGCGGCGCATCTGCGCGCGTTTCGCGCGCAGGCGTCGCCAGTTGCGCAGCTTGTTGCCTATCCCTCGCATTTTGGAATGGTAATCGCGAAAGCCGAACACGCGGAAAAAGTTCGGGCTGGAAATGACAATCTTGCCGTTCACTTCCACCACGCGCACGAGTTCGCGAATGAAATCCTCCGGCTCATCGACGTGCTCGAGCACGTTTAACGCGCCTGCTGAAGCAAAATAGCCGTCGGAAAACGGCAGTCGCCTGCCATCGTAAAGCTGGCAGCGCGAGCAATGCTTTTGCGCCCGCTGAATGTTCGGCCCGGAGACATCCACGCCGTGCGCTTCGAATCCTGCAGCGTTGAGTCTCGCGACCACCTGGCCAACACCGCAGCCGACATCAAGCGCCCGGGCGCCGGCCCTGTCCGGTTTCAGGGTGTCGGCGTACTTATCGTAAAGCCGCGCATCCCACGCCTCGAGATGCTGGGCGTAGGCTTCGTTCTCCTTGTAGTATGACTGCTGGTTGCTCATGCTGATGGCTGCGAAACGGCGCTGGTTGGCGTCCCTCGCGCTGTCGAGCGACGAGCGCTGACTACTATGACGGCGAGCAGCAACAAACCGACGATTTCGCAACCGAGCACCAGGTAAAAACCGCTCGGCTTCATCTCATATCGAAATTGAACGACATGCTGTCCGGCCGGAACGTGCACGCCGCGCACGAGATAATTCGCGCGATAAATCTTCGTCGGCTTGTCATCGATGTAGGCGCGCCACTCGGGCTCGATCTTGTCGTTGAAAAGGAGCATTGCTGCGCCGGTGGACGTTGTTTTTACGTCGACGCGTTTGGTGCTGGGATTGGCGACGATCTCGGCTGCTCCGGGAGTTTCGGCCGCCGTGGTCGCTGGTTTCGGCGCATCGGAATCGGAGATTAGCACGGTTTGCAAAGGATCCCAGGCGGCGTTGCCAAGGCGGGCGAGTAAAGCCTTCTCATCGGAGATAATCTCCCAATTCGTGTAAAGCTTCGCGCGAGGCAGCGCGCCTCCAAATTCGTAAAGCGCAAAGGGTCCGTTGGTGCTTATTTCAGCGCCAATCGCCTGCGTGCCGGGTTTTTGAAACAGCGTAAATAGAGTGTGCGTGGTGAAGCGCTTCTTTTCCGGGTCGAGCTGGCTGTTAAGAGCGTCCGCGAATCCGCCTGCCATGCCGAAAACATAGCGCGTGTTGGTAAGCTGCCACAGCCGGGCCAGGTTCTGGCCGAGAGCCTCACGGTAAGCTTGTTTATCCGCTGGCACGCGCGGCTCCTGCGGCATGTCGATGCTTTGGATGCCGTAGTACGGGAATTGGTGCTGGAGCCACTCGGAGTGATAAAAGTTCTGCAACATGCCGAACTGCTGGCCGGCCTGGAACGGAGGCATTGTAACTCGGTGTTCAATGGCGCGATTGCGCAGAACGTCCAGAACTGGATTTTCCGCGTAGCGCGGCTTCCATTCGTAATAGATGATCCAGGGTGCGTCCGCCCGGGCGAGGTCCAACGTCAGAATCACGCCGAGACCCAGGATCGCAACTGTTGCGCGCCGGCCGCTCAACGCGCCGCTGACAATCAGCGTGAGCATGGCGATGGAGAGCGCGAGAACAACCACGTAAAGAAGAATTTCGCGGCCGCTAAACCTGGCGATCGAGTTCGCCATCTCGCGGTCCGGGAACCCGGCGTTTATCAAATATTCGACGATGCCGGTATGCGAACCGGAAAAGGCGATCCAGCCAATGGCGCTCAGGCCCAGAAATAAGATGCAGCCCCACGTCCACGATTTTTCGAAACCGCGACCAGAGCGCCACCACGATCCAAGGTGCGCGACAACGGACGTCGGCCTGGCTTCCGCACCGAGGTAGCTGCGGTGCAAGCCAGTGAGCCCGTAAGCGAAGAGCACCATCACGCACAAATTGAAGGCGTGCATGAACTTCATCGGATTTCGGATGGTGGAGAAATACGGAAGAGCGTAGATGATTCGGTAAAACGGCGCGTGGCGGCCCCATGAAAGGAGCAAGGCGACCAGCGCCATGATCGCCCAAGCCCAAATAAGGCGGCGCTCCAAATCAGACCAGCCGTGCCCCTTTTTACGAAGCGAATCGGCCACCCCAAATGCAGCAATCAATACGACGAGCACGCCTGTGTACTCGCCCGCGCCAGACGAGCGCGGCATCATCTTTGGCGCCGAGGGGGCCTCTCCCACCCGGCCCCAATAATTTCCGCCGTCCGGCGTGTCCATGCGGTAGCCGAACAAGCCGGGAACGATCACCCGCAGTGTTTCAATCTTGGGGAGGCTCCATTGGGTAGCGAAATCCCATCGTTGCGCTTTTGTGGTGGAATCCTGCTCGGTGCCCACGACGCCTTTGACCGAGGTGCGGACAAAAAGTCCGACCGTTGTGGCCGCAAGCAGAGCGGCGCAACAGGCAATTATTGCGACTTTTCCCACGCCCACGGCAGCATTTCTCCCCCGAAATTTCGAACAGGCTAGAGCTCTCGACACCGTGTAAGCCGCCACAAGGAGGCTAAAGATGGCCCCATTATCCCCGCCTTCCGTGATCGATAGACCAACAGCAAAGCCGGAAATAATGCAGCAGAGAATGGGTTGAATTCGAAAACTTGTCTCAGTGGCCGCGAGCGCCAGAAATGTCATGGCAAGAGAAAGGGAACGTGAAGGCAACCCCCAACACCCATTCGAGAAGAAATTTCCATTAAGCGCGGCAGCAATTCCGCCAAGTACGCAAACTGAACTTGGAAATCTCAAAACTCTAAAAAAGCACGACGCGCAAAATGCGGCGATGAGGCATGCCAAGGGAACGCTGAAGTTGAGATATCCAAGCGGGCCGCAAAGCCATCTGATCAATCCGCTTGGGTTCGATAACTGATTGCCCCAATAGTGCCCAAGCCAGTACAAGTCGCTCCAGATTGGGTAGAATGCCTCGGGCATTTTAAAGGGCCGGCATGCCTGAATTCCCAATGGACCATCATTTGCGAACATTACCTTTCCGGGGCTGAAACTCTGGGAGAAAAGCCAGGCGAGCACGGCGGATAAGATCAGCAACAGAAGGACAGGCCATCCCCAACGAGTACGTGAGGCAGAGTTGCTGAGCCGGACGCGTGATTGAGACATTCGGACGATATTTCAGCGCGAGTTGCGCGGGTGTCAAGGGTGTGCCGGATGGCAAAAAGAGGCCAAAGCTCCGACAACCTGCCGCTAGGGGCCAGCTTGAGAAACTCCCCGCAACAAACACGCCTTACTTACGTCAGCGAAACCGAATTTCAAAACCCAATAGCCCGTGTGCCAAGATTGGTCCGTCGGGATAGCCACGAGGATGAAGAATAACTTGCTTCAGTGGTATCAAAACCTGATGCTCGGCAACTTCGGTTTCAGAAATGAACAAGACCATCGTAGCGATCTCAAGGTCTGGGGCCCTGCGTAGCACCTTTCGCGCCTTGCGTTTGCATCTTCTTTACAATGCTTGGCTCAATCGGTTTCCACGGACAAAGAGAATTCCAAACACGCAAATAGTCTATCGCGCAAGGACGACTGAGAGTGTATCGCTCGCGTTGGAGATATTGGAGGGGGGCAATTGTTACGATCCACGCCTGCTTCCCGATGGTTATACGACGTTTGCGGATATTGGCTGCAATGTCGGGTATTTTGGATGTTGGTTGGCGCAATACAGCGGCGGACGAGATATTCGCGGCTTGATGATTGACGCAAATGCCGCGGTTGTTGAAGAAGCTCGGTGGCATGTGCGCGCAAATAGCTGGAGAGACGTGCATGTGCTGGAAGGTGTAGTCGGCACTAAACATCAAGCTGGATCCGTTGAGTTTTACGTGCATGAGGCGAACACGTGCTCGACCGCCGAGTTGGCCGAGATTCAACTGAAAGACCGGCACAAGTTTCGGAAAATATCGGTGCCGGTGCTGCAATTCGGAGAAGAATGGCAACGTCGCATGGGTGGATCTCGATGCAACATTCTGAAGATCGACATTGAAGGAAGCGAATTGGAGTTCTTACAGGCGGAAACCGAGTTTCTCGTGTTGGTGGATGTGATATTCGTGGAGTGGCACAAATATCGCGTAACGTTCGAGCAGTTGGACACATTCTTGTCATCCCACGGTTTCAAATTGGATCGAATCATTGAAGACATTGGCCTCAACGGCACCGCCTTCTACAAGAGAAGTGAGCTTTTTTCCTCCCATTGAGAGAACTGCTGGACACCTAACTGAGCGAAATTACGAACAAGCAAGATGACTTCCGACGTTTTAGTTACCGGTGCGGCCGGCTTTATCGGCTCGCACGTGTGCCGCGATCTTGTTGCGAACGGCCACCGCGTTGTCGCGCTCGACGACTTGAGTGGAGGCTTCAAGGATCAGGTGCCTGCCGGTGCCAAGTTTGTTGCGGGCTCGATCAACGATGAGGAGTTGGTCAAACGGCTCTTTGCGGAGCATCGCTTCAAGCACGTTTTCCATCTCGCCGCCTATGCTGCCGAAGGACTCAGCCACTTCATCAAAAAGTTCAACTACACAAACAATCTGCTGGGCAGTGTAAACCTCATCAACGCGGCCGTGAATACTGGCACCGTTGAATGCTTTGTGTTTACCTCATCGATCGCGGTGTACGGCCGGAATCAGGTGCCTATGACGGAGGAGGCTGTGCCGCAGCCCGAAGACCCCTACGGGATTGCTAAATACGCGGTGGAGATGGACTTGAAGGAAGCCCACGAAATGTTCGGCTTGGATTTCGTCACGTTTCGTCCTCACAACGTGTATGGCGAGAATCAGAACCTCGGCGATCCTTACCGCAATGTGATCGGCATCTTCATGAACCAGATTATGCAGGGAAAGCCGATGACCATATTCGGCGATGGCAAACAGACGCGGGCCTTCAGCTACATCAGCGATGTGGCGCCGATCATCGCCGACAGTGTGAACAGGCCAGTGGCGCGGAATCAGGTCTTCAACGTGGGCGCCGACCAGCCTTACTCGGTGCTCGAATTAGCCGAGGTAGTGGCGGAAACGATGGGTGCAAAGCCGGATATTAAATTCCTGGCCGCGCGCAACGAGGTGGTTCACGCATTTTCATCGCATGCCAAGGTGCAGAGTGTGTTCGGCGACCTGATTCGCAACGTGGGGCTAAAAGAGGGCATCGGTCACATGGCTGCCTGGGCGAAGAAAGCCGGTTCACGCCACGGCAAGCCATTTGAGGGGATCGAAGTCCGAAAAAATCTGCCGCCGTCCTGGGCTGCCCTGAGTAAAGCCTAGATCGACCTTCCTCTGTGCTGAAATGGCGCAGCCTCGGTTACTCGGCGTTGCGCACCGTCGAAATCCCGCACATAAATGATGTTGCCGATCGTGTCGCTTGGCAGGCGGGTCAGCTTTCGGTCCAGAGGCGAGTATCGGCAAGGAATGAATCCGGTCGCTTCGATCTGCTTGTGCAATGCGCTTTCATCGAAACCATAGCGTGAGCCGTTTCCAGCCCGTTCGACAATCATTGCTGATAGCGAAGCCTTTCGAATCGTTTCACCGGCTCCGGCAAATACTTTGGTTTCAAATCCTTCCACGTCGATCTTGATGAACGTAGGATTTTCGCTTTTAAGTGCGGTGTCGAGGGGTGTCATCCGGACCGCAATGCCGCCTTTATCCGCGTCGGTCGCAACGTAGTTCTCCGTCCCGAGGTCGTCCGTAAACGTCAGAGTGCCTTCTTTTTCTCCGATTCCAGCCTGAACCGCCAGCGTGCGACTCTCCAGGCCGTTCAGACGGATGTTGCCCGTTAAAAATCGAAAGGCGAAAGGGACCGGCTCAAAAGCGATCGTTCGACATTTCGCCACGCCGCTAGCGAGTACGGTGTAAGCGCCGACATTAGCTCCCACGTCAACGAAAAGATCGGTTTCCTTCAGAGAATGCGCTACGAAGCACATTTCGTCGAACTCACAAAGTCCTGGATTGATGAAATGCGCAGCGCCCTTCATTTGCGGAGATATCAGGAGGTGCGTGGAATTCGGGAATTCAACGCAAACATCGGCGGCCAAAAACTTCGCGGAAAGCTGAGATGCTGCGTATGCGACAGCCGTGGAAAGCTTCGATCGGCCCGCGTTTACGGGATGGCTCGTAACTGCCGATAACGCGGTGAAGATCTTGGAAATCATCGATCCCGCTGATCTTAATCTTCAGATTCAACTGCGTCGACCGTATTTGCAGCGCTGCTCGGGTCCGGTTGCGCAAGAGTCCTTCGCACGATACGGAGCCCAAGAACCGCTTGGCCTTACTTGCGCCGACGATAGGTTAAGAAGGATGGGTGAAGGAAATTGTACCGAACGTATTGATAAATCTTCAGTCCAGGATCCACGAACTCCAGCTCTGGAAACGTGCTTTCCACGAACTTGCGCCATTGGACATTCGTCCACTGAGTTTGATGCAGTTCCAAACCTTCGTGAATATCTGAGGTTTCGGTCGTTGATGCCACGAAATAGCCGCCCGGCTGCAAGTGCTTTACGATTTCCCTGAACACAGCGGCCAACTGTTCCGTGGGCAGATGCTCCATCACTTCCCAAGCCGTGATGAGGTGAAACCGGGCAGGTTCGCCGTTGAGCATTACTTGGTACGGCTTCGTGATATCGCAGGTGAACAGGTTTTTGTTTGCCAGCCTCGCCCAGTTCGCGCGCCGGTGCTTTAAGGAAAAATCGGAACCTTCCAGGCCGACGCCAACCCATTTCAAATCCAGGAAATCTTTTACCAGTTGCCCCCCTGAGCACCCGAGGTCCATGAAGTTGAGGGTGTCTTTGTTCCCGAATTGGTGATGCAGAAGCTCGTCCATGTGCAGCACAAACCTCTTATTTGTGCTGTTGTTCTCCTTTGTGCCCTTTGGAGCAATGTGGTCGGGAGATTCAAATGCGACGCGATGCTGGGTTACCAACTCCAGTGTTGCGAGTGGCTCTTTGCGGCCTTTGATTCGGCTTGGCCGAATCAAAAGGTGCAGCAACTCCCACGCGGGGCGGTAAAGTCGCACGTGCACCTCGTTCCAGACTCTGCGGAACTCTCCGCGACAGAGGAAAATCACGGCTCGACCCACATTGAGCAGGAACATTCGCATGTTTGAAGGGCGGGAAGTTATCTCTTGATTACCATTGCACGCCAGACTGAATTAACCGGACCAGCCCAAACGGAAAAAGTGCAGCTTCATCCGGCGAGTTGCTTCACGCATAGAATTGCAGCCGAAGACTCCGGATGGCGTTTGGAGTAGATGAGGTGTCCCGCCATCGAAACAGCGCCCCAAAACAGAAGGGGCCGGCCCTTCAGAGCGTGATACTCACCGCGCAATACCTTGGGGCCCAGCGACCCCGTGACCTTGTAACCGCGAACGCGCATTTCGTTCGGCTCCCAACCTGACAGATGCTCCTGCAGATCGTCGTTGCTGGCATGCCGTTGCGGCAGAAATCCGCTCGGCGTATAGAACACAACAACCTTCCGAGCGACTGCTTCCATCGCTTGCATCAGTTTGAGGCCATCTTCCTTCGGGAGGTGCTCGATGACGTCGATTGCGATCGCGGCGTCGAACGCAGCGTGGCCAAACATCTCAGGGAGGTTTCGAACGTCACCTTGAACAATCTCATCGTGGGTTCGGTTTGCCCTTGCTTCAATCACACTTGGCTCGTAGCCCTCTACGCCAACAAGCCGTTGAAATCCAAATAGTTTGAGGGTGGATCTGGGGCCGCAGCCGACATCAAGCAGCGATTCGCATTGTCGCAGGGCAGTGTGCAAATCCAGCCGGACAAGAATTGACGCAGGGTCAAGGCCCATCCGGGCGAGCCGAAGGGCAAGAGCGAGTTTGCTGATCATTGCGCGTTTGCCTTTATCATCGGGCGTCCACTTTTGGAATCCCGCCTTTGAAGATGGCCTGAACCTCGGCAAGGCGCCCTGGTCGCAGCTTGAGAAAATGCATCAGAGCAAAATCGCTCCGCTGCCGGAAGCTGCCGATGCGTCTGCGCCAAGCGCCAACGTGCCCGCGCAGCCGTATGCAATCCCCTATCGCGCCAAGGAACGAGCGCTTGATGTAGCTCCATTGCCGGATCAGGACCAATGAAGCGATCATCTCAGCGAAAAGCAGAAGAAGGTGTGGTAGCAGCAATAGCAGCAGGACATGCTGGCTGTTCTTCAGAATGAATAGGATTCCATTTCGATTCCTTTCCAGCACAGTGGGATCCGAAGCTTGGAATTCACGTGACTTGAAGTCGCGGC